>Ga0105053_10002808_pt1 | contig 26749 bp, 26 predicted proteins | sample BON01_FD_78093 | JGI IMG/M metagenome (GOLD analysis project Ga0105053, IMG submission 78093) | Freshwater microbial communities from Lake Bonney liftoff mats and glacier meltwater in Antarctica - BON-01 | ecosystem: Environmental > Aquatic > Freshwater > Ice > Glacier meltwater | place: Lake...
CCAAGCTCAACATCACTCACGCCGACTTCCACGGAGAATGGAACTACACCTTCAAGCCGAGAATGCCAGATAACTGAAGCGATTATCTCGCGTCAGATCCTAAGTTGGCTTAAATGACGACACACCCTAGACCCATTCCGCGAACATCGACAGCGCCTGTGCCACCGTTGCGCGGCGGATGGCGGTGCGGTCGCCGGGGAAGACGTGGCGGGCGGTGGCGGTGGTGCCACCGCGGCGGGCGCAGCCGAGCCAGACCAGGCCGACCGGCTTGTCCGCGCTGCCGCCGCCCGGGCCTGCCATGCCGGTGACGGAGACGGCGAGTTGGGCGCGCGAGCGGGCCAGCGCGCCCTCGGCCATGGCGCGTGCCACCGGTTCGCTGACCGCGCCGTGGGCCTCGATCAGCGCCGGATCGACGCCGAGCAGTTCGGCCTTGGCTTGGTTGGTGTAGGTGACGAAGCCGCGATCGACCACGCCGGAACTGCCGGCGATCGCGGTGAGGGTGGCGGCGACGAGGCCGCCGGTGCAGGATTCGGCGGTGGCGACCATCACGCCAGCCGCCTTGCAGCGCTCCAGCAGGGCGGCGGCCTGGGCGAGGATCGCGTCGTCGATCACGGACTCTGCGCCCCGGTCACCCTGGCCAGCAGGGTGAAGAAGCCGCGCTTGCGCTCGGAATTGATGCCCCAGTCCACCGGCAGGCTCTGGTAGCCATCCTCGAAGCGTTCGCGGATGCGCCGGTAGTCGAAGAAGCCCCAGCCGGCCCCGCCCTCGATGGCCGCCAGCATGTTGTTGTCCGGCTTGTCGAAGTCGTCGTGGTCGTCCTCGTTGAACAGGATCGGCTGGCCGCGCCAGCCCGGACTGGCGCGCGTGCCGGCGACCTGGCCACGGATGCCGTCCGGCTCGTCGACACGGTTGCCGTGCAGCAGGATATAGTCGCAGGCCGCCATCAGGTGTTCGGGCGGGACCACGCCGCCCTTGAAGCTTGTGCTGACCGGAATGGCGGGCGCGCGGGCCTTCGCGAGGCCGATCAGTTCGCCGCAGCGCGCCGGCTTGATGATGTCGTGGGAGAAGGCCGGGATGTCGATCTCGTTGCCGATTTCCAGCAGCACGTTGGTCGCACCCAGGGCCACCAGCCAGTCGCAGGCGGCGCTGGCAGCGCGGATCACCGCGGCCTCGCCGGTGAGCGATTGTGCCGCAGCACCGTAGAACAGGCCGAGATTGACCACCATGCCCAGCGCGTCGGCCGCTCGGATCACCTGTTCGGCGCGGTCCAGCGTGTCGGGATAGGGCGTGCCGTCGGGTGCGAAGCCGGACAGTTGCCAGGGTTGGTGCCAGGAGTAGCCCTGGGGGCTGCCGCCCTGCAGGTTGATCGCCACCGCGTCGAGGCCGCAGCGCCGGTGCAGGGGCAGGGCGGCGATGAACTCGCGCGTGTTGCGCTCGGCGCTCCACGGCCCGTCGGCGTAGGACCAGGCGCCGATGGTGGCGGGGTTGCGGTCATCTACGACGGCATTGGCCATGCGCGAGATGAACAGCATCCCCTCGATCGACCTCCCGCCATGGCTGCGCCCGGCGTGGGTGGGCGTGCCGTTGAGGAGGAAGTGTTCGCCGCGGATCGATATCGATGTGACAGGCTTGTTCATCCCGTTCCTCCCGTTGTGAACCAGGCTGGCCAGGCCTGTCGTGTTCCCCAGACGATGCCAGCGGCCAGCGCGCCCGCGATCACGTCATCCGCCATGACCCCGAACGCGCCGGGCTGGCGGTCTGCCCAGCCGATCGGGCCGGGCTTGAGGATATCGAGAAGCCGGAAGGCCAGGAAGGCCAGGCCGATCGACAGCGGGTCGAGCGGGGCGGCGAGCAGGGGCAGCAGGGCGATCCACTGCCCGGCGAACTCGTCGATCACCACCCAGCCGGGGTCGTGCTGCGCGCCACTGGCCCGCACCGCCCAGAACCCCCCGGCGGTGGCCAAGGCGGCGGCGGCCAGCAGCAGCGGGGGTGCGAGCCACAGCATCGCCACCCCGAGGCCAAGGGCGGCAAGCGACCCGGCGGTGCCCGGGGCCACGGGGAACAATCCGCTGCCGAAGCCGCAGGCAATCCACTGGGCGAGGCTTCGCGGCCGTGGCGCGGGCATCAGGCGAGGAAGGTGTCCAGCGCGGCGGCCACCACGGGCTCGGACAGGGTGGGCGCATGGCCCACGCCGGGCACGCCGACGAGGGCCATGTCCGGCCGCAGCGCCCGCATGCGCGCCACTGTGGCCGCCGCGAGCACGGTGCTGCGCTCGCCATGCACCAGCATCAGCGGCACCCCGGCCAGCGCCCCGAACAGCGGCCAGAGCGGACGCGGCGCGCGGTCCAGCAGGGTGGCGATGCGCGTGTCCCATCGTGGGTGCCAGGCACCGTCGTCGCCCCTTGCATAGGTGAGGTCGGCGAAACGCTGCCATTCGGCCTCGCCGTCCAGCGACAGGTCCGGCAGGTGGGCGCGCAGATGCGCCGCGGCGGCGGCCAGGCTGGGCAGGACGGGGTCGTCGGCGACGAAGCGGCGGATGTGGGTGGCGCCGGCGGCCCCGATATCCGGGCCGACGTCGTTCAGCACCAGCGACGCCAGCATCGTCGGGCGGGCGGCGGCCAGGCCCATGGCGAGCAGCCCGCCGAAGCTGGTGCCCACGGCCGCCACGCGATGCAGGTGCAGGGCGGCGCATACATCCATGACGTCGCGCAGGCAGGCTTCGGGACCGTAGCGCTCCACCGCCGCCGCCCGGCCCGATTCGCCGCGGCCGGCGTAGTCGATCGCCACCACCCGGCGCCGGCCGGCGTGGCGGGCGGCGAGGTCGGTGAAGTCGGCGCCGGTGCGCACCAGGCCGGGCAGGCAAAGCAGCGCCGGGGTGTGCCCGTCCACCGCCGCGCCCCATTCGCGGACGTGCAGCGCCAGCCCGTCCCAGGCGGACAGGTGCCTGGAGGTGGTCGATTCTAGCGCAGCCATGCCGCGAGCGGGTGCGGCTGAACCTCCGCGGCGCGGGCGCGGAAGATCACCGTGTTCTCGATCACCCGCTGCACGTAGTTGCGCGTCTCGGAAAACGGGATCAGTTCGATCCAGTCGATGATGTCGGCTCCGTTGGCGCGCGGGTCGCCGTTCTGGTCGATCCACTGCGCCACCCGGTGCGGTCCGGCGTTGTAGCCGGCGGCGGCCATGGCGATGTTGGCGTCGAACTGGTCGAGCAGGCCGCGCAGGTAGGTGGTGCCGAGGCGGATGTTCAGCGTGGGGTCGCGGGTGAGCGCCGGCAGCGGGGCGTCGATGCCCAGCCCGCGGGCGACGCTGGCCGCGGTGCGCGGCATCAGCTGCATCAGGCCGCGCGCACCGGCGGGGCTGATGGCCAGCGCGTCGAAATTGCTCTCCTGGCGGATGATCGCCCGCGTCACCGCCGGCTCCACCGCCAGCCCAGGTGCGGCGGCGGCGGCGGGCCAGCCGGATTCCACGGGCCAGCCGGTCTCCATCAGCATCATGCCGTCGCGCCCGGCGAGGCGGGCGATGGCCACCGCCGTCTCGGTCAGGCCCAGCCCGCTGGCCAGCCGGGCGGCGAGCGCACGGTCCGGCGGGTCGCGTGTGACCTCGTAGAGCTGCAGCAGGAAGGGAGTGGCGCGGCGCGGCTCGTCCCAGGCCACCAGCAGCGCCGCGGCGCGGGCCAGTTCCCGCCCGGCGAGGTCCATCGCGCGGGCATTGTCGGCCTGCGGGTCGCGGGTGGCGGCCACGCGGGCGGCGAAGGCCTGCGGGTCGGCATCGAGCGCCAGGCCGGCAAGCTGGCCATAGAAGGTGCTGGTCCAGGTGGCGGCGCGGCGGAAGGAGGCGGTGCGGGCCTCTGGCGCGCGCGCGGCGCGGCCGAGCCAGTAATGCGCGCGGCCCTGGGTGATCGCCGATTGCGAGGCCACGTCCAGCGCGCGGAAATGCCGCTCGGCCGCCTGCGGGTTGTCCAGCCGGCGCAGGGCGATGAAGCCTGCGAGGAACTCGGCATCGGTCAGCGGCTCGCCGGCCTGGGCATGGCCGGCGGCGATGGCATAGGCCCCTTGCGGGTCGCCCTGGCGCAGACGGCGGCGGGTCATGAGATTCCGCTCGTTCCAGAAGGCGCGGCGGTGCATGGCGGGCGCGCCCTGTTCGGCGGCGGTGCCCACGGCGCGCCACTGCGCCACCGCCTCCACGTCGCGGTCGGCGCGGCGCAGCCAGCGGATGTGGTCGAGCACCAGCGCCGGATCGGCGCGCACCGAGGCGGGCAGGGCCTCGACCAGTGCTGCGGCCCCGGGGGCGTCGCGTTGCAGCGCCTGGCGTGCCTCGGCCAGGGCCTGGAACGACCGGTCGAGCCGGTCAGCCTGGCGGCGGGCGGCGACGAGGTCGGTCCAGGCGAGTCGTTCGAAGCGGCGCAGGTGGTCGTCGCGGGTCAGCACGCCGGGCCAGTCGGCGAGGAAGCGGGCCTCCCAGGCGGCATCGCCGGGCGCCCTGGTCCAGGCTTCCTTCAGCATCGGCGCGGCGCTCTGCCCATTCGCGGCCAGCACCTGGGCGCAGCGCAGCAGGGCGGCGGCGGCATTGGGGGGCGCGCGCCGGCATTCGTTGGCCACCACGGCGCCGTCCGGCTCCAGCGCCAGTGCCTCGTCGCGCCGGCGCGCCAGGAGGGCGGCGAAGGGCCAGTCGGGGCTGGCTGCCGCGAAGGCGCCGATCTCGGCCGTGCCGGCCGCGCCGGGGGCGAGCAGGCGGAAGAACTGCACCAGCTTGCCGGCGACCGGGTCGGGATGGCCGGCCACGGCGGCCTCCGCCTCGGCCCAGCGGTCGGCGCGCACGTGGGACATCACGTCTTGCGCCGCGGCCGGCGACGGGGCGAGGAGGCTTGCCCCAAGCGCAATCAACAGGGCTGTCGCGGCTGATATCGTGCGGTGCATGGCCCACCTTATCGCGCCCGGCCTTGCGGTGCATCCCCCGCAGTTCTAGCTTTCGCCTCTTAACCAGAGCCGGGGCCGCGGAAGGTGCCTGGCCACAACGACCCCAACCGGAGGACGCAGATGTTCAAAGGGTCCTATGTCGCCCTGATCACGCCGATGCGCACGGATGGATCGGTCGACGATAAAAAGCTGGAGGCCTTCGTGGACTGGCAGATCCGCGAGGGCACCAACGGTGTGGTTCCGGTTGGCACCACCGGCGAGTCGCCGACGCTGAGCCATGACGAGCACAAGCGGGTTATCGAGCTGACGATTGGGGTTGCCAAGGGGCGCGTGCCGGTGATCGCCGGCGCTGGTTCGAACAGCACCGCCGAGGCGCTGGACTTCACCCAGCACGCCAAGAAGGCCGGCGCGGACGCCGCGATGCTGGTGACGCCATACTACAACAAGCCGACGCAGGAAGGTCTCTACCTGCACTTCAAAACGGTGGCGGAAGCCGTTGATATTCCGATTATCATCTACAACATCCCCGGTCGCTCGGTGGTGAACATGAGCGTGGAGACGATGGCGCGGCTGGCCAAGATCAAGAACATCGTCGGCGTGAAGGATGCCACCAACGACCTGGCGCGCCCGTTGCACACCCGTGCCACCTGCGGCACCGATTTCTGCCAGATGTCCGGCGAGGACCACACCGTGCTGGCCTTCCTCGCCAATGGCGGCGACGGCTGCATCAGCGTGACCGGCAACGTCGCGCCGCGCCTGATCAGCGAGATGCATGCCGCCTGGCAGGCCGGGCGAGTGAAGGAGGCGCTGGCCATCCAGGAGCGCCTGGTGGCGTTGCACGACGCGCTGTTCAGCGAGACCTCGCCGGGTCCGGTGAAATACGCCGCCGCCCTGCTGGGGCATACCGCCGAGACCGTGCGCCTGCCGCTGGCGCCGCCGGGCGAGGCGACGCGCGAGCGGGTTCGCGCGGCGATGACCAGTGCCGGGTTGCTGAACTGAGCGCCTGCTGAACCGGGCTTGAGGACTGCATGGCCACCACGTCGACCAGGAAGAAATCGGGCCTGATCAGCCACGGCATCGCGGCGCAGAACCGGCGCGCCCGGTTCAACTACACCATCAAGGAGACGCTGGAGGCCGGGGTGGTGCTGAAGGGGCCGGAGGTGAAATCCCTCCGGCTCGGCCGTGCCACCCTGACCGAGGCCTGGGCCGGCGAGCGTGACGGCGAGCTTTACCTGTTCAACTGCTACATCCCGGAATACCAGGCCGGCGTGCTGTCACGTTTCGAGCCGCGGGCGCCGCGCAAGCTCCTGGTAAAGGCCAAGCAGCGCGACCAGCTTCTGGGCGCCATCTCGCGCGACGGGATGACCCTGGTGCCGCTGGACATCCACTTCAACGAGCGCGGCATGGCCAAGGTGCAACTTGGCCTCGGCGCCGGACGCAACAAGGCGGACAAGCGCCATGCCGTCGCGGCCCGCGACTGGCAGCGCGACAAGGCCCGGCTGATGCGCGAGAAGGGCTAGTGGCGGCCGTGCTGCCGCCCCGCGCGGCGGCCCGGTGCGGCATGGCGTGCCGGCTGTTCGCCCTGGTGCTGGCGGTGTGGCTCGCCGGCTGTGGCATGGATGCCAGCGCCTTTCCCGAGTCCGAGCGGCGTGCCGGCCCGCTGCCCGGGGCCAGCGGCGCGCAATTCCACTGGCTTCCCGTGGTAGAGGCCGGCGGCAACCGGCGGTTGATCCTGGCGCGGATCTGCCGGCCCGCCTTGGCGCAGCCGGCCCCGCTTGCCGCGAGGCCATCGGGCGGAACGTTGCTGGGCGCGGCATCGTCGCAGGCTGCGATGCCCAAGGCCGCGCTATACCGGCTTGTGGTGATAAACCATGGCAAATCCACCTCGCCGCGCGACCGCGCCAACCAGCGCACCGCGGCCTGCGATGCCGAGGCGGTGCGCTGGTTTTTGGATCGCCGGTTCGTCGCCGTGCTGCCGCTGCGCCGCGGCTATGGCGTCACCGGGGGGACGATGGCCGAAGCGTTGCCGCGCTGTGCGCCGGGGCGTGAATATGCCGTCGCGGCATTGGAAACGGCACGCGACATCCAGGCGGCGATCAACTACGCCACCGCCATGCCAGGGGTGCGCGCGGACGATGTGGTGGTGGTGGGCCAGTCGGCTGGCGGGCTTGGCACCATCGCTTATTCCAGCCTGAACGATCCGCGCGTGGCAGCCCTGGTCAACATGGCCGGCGGCGACGGCGGGCGGGTGGACGGGCGTGCCCACAGCGTTTGCGAACCCTCGGCCCTGGTGCGGGCCACGGCACGGTTCGGGGGCAGTGGCCGCACGCCGATGGTGTGGATCTATACCGCCAATGACAGCTATTTCGCCCCCGCGGTGGCCGCGGCGATGCACCGGGCGTATCAGAGTGGCGGTGGCCGAGCGCTGCTGCACGCCCTGCCGGCGTTCGGGCGGGACGGGCACACGCTGTTCTTTGCGCGCGGCGGTTCGGCGGTGTGGGGACCGCTGGTGGCACGGTTCCTGGATGTTGCGCCGGCAGATGGCCCGCCGGCGCGCGGCACGTGACACCGGCGGCGACCTGCTGCTCATGATGGATGGCTGATGGCTGATGGAGGCTGCGGTGCAGGATGGCGACGACGAGGCCCCGGGTGTCGCAAGCGATGGGCGGGTTGGCACCAAACTGCTGCAGGCCAAGCGGGCCTGGGCGCGCGACGGAAGGTTGCTGACCGGCACCACCGCCGATCCTGGGGTGGACCGCCTGCCGCCGGGCCAGCGCCTGGTGCAGGACTGGCCGGTGCTGGACCTCGGCGCGCAGCCCCATGTCGGCGCGGCGCGATTCCGCCTTGATGTTGATGGCGCGGTGCGCCACCCGCTCAGCCTGCGCCTGGACGAATTCATGGCCCTGCCGCAGCAGGACAGCGTGTCGGACATGCACTGCGTCACCCAATGGTCGTGCTACGACAACCACTGGCGCGGGGTGGCGGCGCGCACGCTGATTGAAATGGTCCAGCCGCGCGAGTCGGTGCGCCACGTGGTGCTGCACGCCTATGACGGCTACACTACCAATCTGCGGCTGGAACAGTTCGACCAACCCGACGTTTTCCTGGTGCACAGTTGGCAGGGCGCGCCCCTGGCCACCGAGCATGGCGGCCCGGTGCGCGCGATGGTGCCGCGGCTTTACCTGTGGAAGTCGGCGAAGTGGGTCCAGCGTGTGGCGTTCGTCGAGCGCGACCGGCCGGGCTTCTGGGAGCGCCGCGGCTACCACAACAACGCCGATCCATGGATGGAGGAGCGCTATGAATGACATCGCACGCCGCGCCATCGTGCTGGGAGGGCTTGCCATGACCACTACCCCAACACAGGCAGCCGGGCCGAAACGGGCCTGGGATTTCAGCTTCCCCGCGATCGAGGGCGGCACCATCGAGCTCGCCGATATGCGCGGCCGCGTGCTGATGGTGGTGAACACCGGGAGTTTTTGTGGCTTCACCCCGCAATACGAGGGGTTGCAGGCGCTGCACGAGGCGCATCGCGGCGATGGCCTGACGGTGATCGGCGTGCCGTCGCGCGACTTCAACCAGGAATCGGCAACGAACGCCGAGGTCCAGCGCTTCTGCGAAACACGGTTCGGCATCGATTTCCCGATGACCGGCATCCTGGGCGTGCGCGGTGACGCGGCCCACCCGTTCTATCGCTGGGTGCGCGAGGAGCGGAATTGGGAGCCTGGCTGGAACTTCAACAAGGTATTGATCGGGCGCGATGGACGGGTGGCCGCCGTCTTCGGCGCCTCCGACGCCCCGGCGGGCAAGCGCGTTTCCGGCGCGGTGGCCGAAGCACTGGCGGCGGGGATGTGAGCGGGGTGGCGTCTCGCTGTTTGCCAAATGTAACATCGCTGCCGTGCGGCCGGAGTTGTGTTAGGAATATTGCTGTGGGCGTCGGGGAGGATACGATAACAACCGGCTTGCCGAGGCCCCGCCGCGCCACGTTCCGGGTGCGACACTGCCGCAAGGTGTGCCGTGGGTATTGACGCACGAATACGCGCCGGGCGCATCCGCTCGGTCTATGACCGCCTTGCGGTGACCCTGGCGGTTACCGTGGTGGGGGGCACCGCTGCCGCCGCGGCGATGAGCACCACCGCCGCCGATGCGTGGCGGTGGCTGGCCCTGGTGGTCGGGCTGGCGGCTGCCCGCATGGTGGTGTGGCTCGCCTACCGCAGCGATCCCGGCCGGCTGTCGCTCGCCACCTGGGAGGTCGTGTCAGTCGCCGGCGCGCTGGTGTCGGGGATCACCTGGGGGCTCGGGGTCGCGCTTTTCTTTCCCGGCGAGGGGAGCCTGCCCACGGGTTACCTGGTGTGGCTGTTCCTGCTCGGCGCGATGTGCGTGGGGGCCGCCACGGTGCACGCGGTCCATGTGCCCACCACGCTCGGCTTCGTCCTGCCGGCGACGCTGCCGTTGGCGGTCCAACTGGCGATGCAGGGGGGCGGGCGGCGGATGGCCTATGCGGCGATGGTGGTACTGTTCGCCGCGGCGCTGGTGGCACTGGCGCGGCGGTTCGGGCGGCACTTCGACGACCTCATACGCCTGAATCTCGCCCTTGAGCAGCGCACCGAGGAACTGGATTCGGCCAATGCCCGCCTGCGTGCCGAGATCGCGGACCACCGCGCCACCGGCGACAACCTGCGCCAGGCGCAGAAGATGGAGGCGGTCGGCCGGATGACCGGGGGCGTGGCGCACGATTTCAACAACTTGCTGGCGGTGATCGGCGGCAACCTGCAGCTGATCCTGCGCCGCGCCCAGGGCAATGAGGACGTCATCCGCCTGGCCTCTGCGGCCGAACGGGCCGCCGAACGCGGTGCCCGGCTGACGGCCAGCCTACTGTCGTTCGCGCACGAGCAGCGGTTGCGCCCCGAGGCGGTGGACCTGAACGGGCTGGTGCAGGAATTCGCGCCGCTGCTGCGCCGCACCTTGGGCGAGCGCATGGAACTGGTGCTGGAACTGGCCCCCGGCCCGTTGGCGGCGATGGCCGACGCGGCGCATTTCCAGTCGGCGCTGCTCAACCTGGTCATAAATACCCGCGACGCGAATTCCGCCGGCCGCAAGCTCACCATCTTCTCGCGCGCAGTGGCGCTCGGCGCCGACGACCTGGGTGCGGCGGGCGACGCAGCCCCGGGCGACTACATCGCCGTGACCGTGTGCGACACCGGCCCAGGCATGCTGCCGGGCGGGGCTGCCCAGGCGTTCGAGCCGTTCTTCGCCACCAAGGCGGTGGGCAAGGGCAGCGGTCTGGATCTGTCGCAGGTGTATGGGTTCGCGCGCCAGTCCGGCGGTCATGCCAGCATTCGCACCGACCCGGACGGCGGCACCGCGGTGTCGCTCTACCTGCCGGCCATCCAGGAGGATGTCGCACTGGGCAAGGCGGACGGGGAGGCGGCGCCGGCCGCGCGCAGCCCGGCGGGCCGGCGCGCAAGGCTGCGGGTGCTGCTGGTGGAGGATGATGCCGACCTGCGCCCGGTGCTGCGCGACGGCATGGCGGCGAACGGCTGGGAGGTGGTGGCGGTGACCGACGCGGCCTCGGCCCAGGCGGTGCTGGACGAGGATCGGCGCAGCGGCAGCCGGCGCGTGGATGTGCTGGTCACCGATGTGATGATGCCCGGCGGCACCAGCGGGGTGGACCTGGCCCGCAGTGCCGCGCGCACCTGGCCGGACCTGCCGGTGCTGATGATCTCCGGCTACCCGGCGGCTATCCTGGCCGCCCATGGCGCCCGTGAGGAGGAGTTCGACCTGTTGCGCAAGCCATTCACCGGCACCGAACTGATCGCGCGCGTCCAGCTTGCCTGCCAGCGGAGGCACCGCAGTCCCGAGACCGTGGCGCACGGCAACCGCGCCGGCACCAGGGGCTGAACCGGGACCTGAAGGGAGCTGAGCCGCCCCATTCGTTTCGCGGTCAGGCGAAGCGGCCGGATTTCGGAAACCCGTTGGGCGGCATGCGGCCGGCCTGGGCGCGTTCGCCGAGCCAGGGGCGCAGGTCGTTCTCGGTGCGCGTCTTTTCGCCCAGCCGCCAGGTGAGGCCGTCGGCGAGTGTGAAGGTCTTGATGTCGCGCAGCCCGCCATCCTTGTATTTCTGCAGCAGCACGCCGCCGCCGCGGGCCATCTCCGGCACCTGCGCCAGGGGGAACACCAGCAGCTTCTTGTTGTCGCCGATGGTGGCCACGTGATCGCCCGCCACAGGCACGCAGAACGCCGCCTCCTCGCCCGGCTTGAGGTTCAGCACCTGCTTGCCGGTGCGCTTCTCGGCCAGCATGTCGTCGGACTTCGCCACGAAGCCGCGGCCGCTGTTGCTGGCGACGAGGAACTTCACGCCGTCGCGCCAGATGAACAGGGCGGCGACGTCGTCCTCGTTGGTCAGCTCGGCGAGCAGGCGCATCGGCTGGCCGTCGCCGCGGCCGCGCGGCAGGTCGCCGGCTTTCAGCGTGTAGGCGCGGCCGTTGGTGGCGAACAGGCACAGCCGGTCGGTGGTCTCGCACGCCACCAGCAGGCGCAGGCGGTCACCCTCCTTGAACTTCAGTTCGTCCGGCAGCGCCACCGCGCCCTTTACCGCGCGCACCCAGCCCTTGTCGGACAGGATGACGGTGATCGCCTCGCGCTCGATATAGGCGTCGTTGGCGACCTCGACCTCCACCGGCGCGCCGGCCAGCAGGGTGCGGCGCGCGCCCAGCGCCCCGGCACCGAACTTCTCCCGCGTCTGCTCCAGTTCGCTGGTGATCCGCGCCCAGCGCTTGTCCTCGCTGGCGAGCAGGGCCTGCACGTCGCGGCGCTCGCGGGTGAGGTTCTTGTGCTCCTTGCGGATCTCCATCTCCTCCAGGCGGCGCAGGCTGCGCAGGCGCATGTTGAGGATGGCTTCGGCCTGGGTGTCGGTGAGGGTGAAGGTGCGGATCAGCGCCGGCTTCGGCTCGTCCTCGTGGCGGATGATGCGGATCACCTCGTCGAGGTTGAGATAGACGGCGAGGAAGCCGTCGAGGATTTCCAGCCGCCGCTCGATGGCCGCCAGGCGATGGCGGTTGCGGCGCACCAGCACTTCCTGGCGATGGTCGAGCCACAGGCGCAGCAATTCGCGCAGGCCCATCACCCGCGGCGTGCGGTCGGCGGTGAGCACGTTCATGTTCAGCGGGAAGCGGGTTTCCAGCTGGGTTGCGCGGAACAGCGTGGCCATCAGCGAGTCCGGCTCCACCGCGCGCGTCTTCGGCTCCAGCACTAGGCGCACCAGTTCGGTGCTCTCGTCGCGCACGTCGCCCAGCAGCGGCAGCTTCTTGTCCTCCATCAACTGGGCGATCTGCTCGATCAGGCGGGATTTCTGCACCTGGTAGGGGATCTCGGTGACCACGATGGACCAGGTGCCCATGCGGCCCTTTTCCACCTCCCATTTCGCGCGCAGGCGGAACCCGCCGCGGCCGGTCTCGTAGGCGCCGAGCAGGGCGGCCGGCTCCTCCACCAGCAGCCCGCCGGTGGGGAAGTCCGGCCCGGGCATGTGGGCGACCAGGTCGGCGGTGGTGGCATCGGGGTGGGCGATCAGGTGGATCGCCGCGGCGCACACCTCGCCGGCGTTGTGCGGCGGGATCGAGGTGGCCATGCCCACGGCGATGCCCGCCGCCCCGTTGGCCAGCAGGTTCGGGAAGCCGCCCGGCAGCACCAGCGGCTCGCTCTCCTCGCCGTCGTAGGTCGGGCGGAAATCGACCGCGTCCTCGTCGATGCCGGCCAGCAGGGCGCGGGCCACCTCGGTCAGCCGCGCCTCGGTGTAGCGCATGGCCGCCGCGTTATCGCCGTCGATGTTGCCGAAATTGCCCTGGCCCTCCACCAGCGGGAAGCGGGCGGCGAATTCCTGGGCCAGGCGCACCATGGCATCGTAGATCGAGGCGTCGCCGTGCGGATGGTATTTGCCCATCACGTCGCCGACGATGCGCGCACATTTCTTGAAGCCGGCGGTTGGGTCCAGCCGCAGCTGGTGCATGGCGTAGATCAGCCGGCGATGCACCGGCTTCAGCCCGTCGCGCAGGTCCGGCAGCGAGCGCGAGGTGATGGTGGACAGCGCATAGGCCAGGTAGCGCTGCGACAGCGCCGCCCGCAGGCTGGTGTTCTCGATGTTTCCGGCCAGGTCGTCAGGCATCACGGCGTATCCTTCATCGCAGCGACGCGGTCGTACAGCGCCATGCGGGCTGCTGGCAACGGCTTGTGGCGCAGGCCAAAGACGTCGCGGGCGAGGAAATGGCCGGTGAGGCGCAGCCCGTCGGTCCATTGGGCGGGGTCGCCCGGCTCGCCGTTGCCGTCACGCAGCAGGGCGGGCAGGGGGAGCAGGCGCTCCTTCCACAACCCCGCGCCCTCCTCGGACACGGCGTGGCCGGAGCGTGGCGAGACATAGGCGAGGTTGCCGGTGCTGCCGGTGACCGCGCAGCACGACAGGTCTAGCCCATAGCCGAGGTCGCGCAGCAGCACCGCCTCCCAGCGGATCAGCTCGCCCAGTTGTGCGGCGCCCTGCGGCAGGCGGGCGAGCAGGTGCAGCAGCCCGTCGAACACCGCCGGATGCGCCTCCCGCTCCGGCAACGCGCCTTCGGCGACGGCGCAGCACGCGGTGAGCATGGCCAGGGCCAGCGCGTCGTCCAGCACCAGGGCGGCGGCGGGATGGATGAGTTCGGCCGAGAAGCTGCCGAGCTGGTCCGACAGGCGCCCGACCCAGCGCACCTGCACCAGGTTGCCCTGCTGCCACAGCGCCGCCTTGCCGCGCGACTGCGCACCGCGCGCGAGGCCACGATGGGCGCCGTGCTCCTCGGTCATCACCGAGGCCAAGGCGTCGGCCTCGCCGTAGGGGCGGGCATCGAGGATGATCGCGGGGGCTTCCCATTCCATGGGCATGTCTCAGGGTTGGGGGGAGGGGGCGCCGGCGGCGTGCGGCTTGTGGCCTCAGCGAGTCGTGGCGGGAGCAAGTCGTGGCGTCAGCAAGTATCTGGGCGCATGCCGCCCCGCAACCGCGGATCGCGCCAGGCCGGCATGGTCACGCCGTTGCGTCGCGATGCCGTGAGATCAGCGCCAAGCGTTAAAAACTATTTACGCCCAGGCAGGCTAAGCCAGGGTGGGGGCCTTCGCCTCGGCCAGGACCTCGTCCATCGCGCCGGCGTGAAGTTCCGGGCTGTCGGCATACCGGAAGCACGCCGTCGCCCGCTGCGCCTCGGTGCGGTAGAGCGGTGGCAGGGCGGTGGCGCAGCGGTCCATGGCAACCGGGCAGCGGTCGACGAAGCGGCAGCCATGGGCGCCGGGCAGGGCGCGCACCTTCTCCACCCCGTCGTCTTCCAGCCAGTCCCGCGTGGTGCTCACCTTCGGGATCGAGGAAATCAGCAGCCGGGTGTAGGGGTGCTCGGGGTGCTTCACCACCCGCTCCACCTCGCCGGCCTCGGCAACGCAGGCGCGATACATCACCAGGATGTTGTCGCTGACCTGGTAGGCGGTGGCGAGGTCGTGGGTGATGTAGATGATCGAGATGCCCATCTCGTCGGTCAGCTTGCGCAGGCTGCCCAGGATGGTGGCGCGCAGCGAGGCATCCACCATGGAAACGGGCTCGTCGGCCACGATCAGCTTCGGCTTCATCAGCACCGCGCGCGCCACCATGATGCGCTGGCGCTGGCCGCCGGAAAGCTGGTGGGGGAAGCGGCCGAGGATCTCCTCCGGGCGCAGGCCCACCGCGCGCAGCGACTGCTCGATCAGGCGGCGGCCCTCCGCACGGGTGGCGGCGAGCTTGAAGTTGCGGACCGGCGTGGTGAGCACGTGGTCCACCCGGTAGAACGGGTTGTAGACCTCGTAGGGGTCCTGGAACACTGCCTGCACGTCGCGGCGGAAGGCGCGGCGCTGTTCGCCGGACAAGTGGGCCGTGTCCTGGCCCTGGTAGAGCACCTGGCCCTCGCTCGGCGGGGTGAGGCCGAGGATGATGCGCGCCAGCGTGGTCTTGCCGCTGCCGCTCTCGCCCACCACCGCGGTGATCGAGGGGCGGTCGGTGTTGATGGCCATCGACAGGCCGGACAGCGCGGTGTTGTCGCCGTAGCGCTTGGTGACGTGCCTGGCTTCGAGCAGGGCGGTCATGGCATGTCCTCAGGCGAAGTGGCACGCGGCCTGCTGGCCGGGCCCGACATCGCGCACCGCGGGCTTGTCGGTGCGGCAGCGGGCTTCGGCCATTGGGCAGCGGGGATGGAAGGCGCAGCCGGGCGGCAGGTCGCGCAGCAGCGGGGCCAGGCCCGGAATGCCCTGCATGGTGCCTCGCGCCTCCAGCGATGGCAGGCTGGAGATCAGCGCCTGGGTATAGGGGTGGCGCGGCCGGGTGATGATCTCGCCAATCGGCGCCACCTCCACCAGCCGCCCCGCGTACATCACGCCCAGCCGATCGACGAACTGCGCCATCAGCCCCATGTCGTGGCCCACCAGGATGATCGCGCAGCCCAGGTCGCGCTGCACGCGGGCCAGCGTTTCCATCACCTGGCGCTGCACGACGACATCGAGCGCGCTGGTGGGCTCGTCGGCGATGATCACCTTGGGCCGCAGGCAGATGGCAATGGCGATGCAGGCACGCTGCTTCATGCCGCCGGACAGTTCGTGCGGGAACATCCGCGCCACCTCGGGACGCAGGCCGACGGTGCGCAGAAGCTCCGCGACCCGGGCCTCCAGCGCGCCGCTGCCCAGCTTCACGCCGTGGTCGGCCAGTGCATCGGCGATCTGGGCCTGGATACGCATCACCGGGTTCAGCGAGTTCATCGAGCCTTGCGGCACCATGGCGATGCCGGCCAGGCGCAGGCGGCGCATGCCCTCCTGGTCGAGTGCCGATAGTTCCACACCGTCGAGTTCCACCCGCCCGCCGAGAATGCGCCCGGGCGGCTTGATCATGCGCAGGATCGACAGCGCCATGGTGGACTTGCCGGAACCGGACTCGCCGGCCAGCCCCAGCCGCTCGTTGGCCGCCAGCGAAAATGACACGTCGTCCACCGCATGCACCATGCCGAGCGGATGGTCGAAGGCCACGCACAGCCCCTCGACCTTGAGGATCGCGTTCATGCCGACCTGCGCAGGCGCGGGTTGGCGATTTCGTCGAGCCCGACCGTCACGAAGAACAGACCGAGGAACACCAGCAGGATGATCACGGTGGGCGCCGTCCACCACCACCACCAGCCATTGATCATCGCCGCATTGAAGTTCACCCAGTACAGCGTCATCCCCAGGGTCGGCGCATCGATCGGCCCGAGGCCCAGCACCTCCAGCCCGATCGATGCCAGGATCGCGGTGGAGACGGCATTCACCAGTGTCGCCGCCAGGTAAGGCAGCAGGTTGGGCATCAGTTCGAGGAAGATGATGCCCGGCCCGCTCATGCCTGACATCCGTGCGATCTCGACATAGCCGCGCTCGCGCAGGGACAGCACCTGGGCGCGGATGGTGCGCGTGGGGTGCAGCCAGGCCAGTGAGGCGACCACCAGGGCCATCTGGTTCACGGTCAGCCCGCCGCGGATCGACACGGCGATGATGATCAGTATCAGCAGGCCGGGCACCGTCAGGCCGATATCGGCGATGCCGCGGATGATGGTGTCCACCGTGCCGCGGTAATAGGCGGCGACGAAGGCGAGCACAGTGCCGATGCCCACGCCGAGGATGCCGGCGATGAAGCCGATGCGCAGGGTCAGCGGCGTGCCGGCCACCATCACCGCCAGCAGGTCGCGCCCCTGCCGGTCGGTGCCGAACGGGTAGCGCCACGAGGGCGGCTGCAACGGGCGGGCGGACAGCGCGCGCGCATCCTCGACATCGACGATGAAGTGGCCGACGACGATGAAGGCCAGCAGGAACAGCAACAATCCGCTGCCAAGCACCAGCGACAGGTTGCGGCGGAGATAACGGAGAACGGCCTGCATTCTAGGTCCGCCGATAGCTGATGCGCGGGTCGAGCAACGGGTAGAACAGGTCCAGGATCAAGGTCGCCAGCCCCAGCGAGACAATCACGGTGAACACGATGCCCTGGATCAGGAAATGGTCGTTTTCGCGGATCGCCTGGAACAGCAACGTGCCGATGCCGGGATAGCCGAAGATCACCTCCACCAGCACAGCACCCGACAGGATTTGGCCCAGCGCCAGGGCCAGTGCCGTGATTTGCGGCAGGATGGCGTTACGCAGGCAGTAGCGCATGAAGATTGTCAGGTTCGACAGCCCCTTGCCCTCGGCGAAGGTCACGTAGTCCTCGCCCATGGTCGTCACCATCATGCCGCGCATGCTCAACGCCCAGCCGCCGATCGCCACCAGGATGATCGACAGCGACGGCAGCACCGCGTGGCGCGCGACATCCAGGATGAAGCTCAACGAGAAACTCGGCGTCACCCCGGGCGAATAGCCGCCGAAGATCGGCAGCAGCGGGATCTGGAAGGCCAGCAGGTACATCAGGATCAGGCCGAGCAGAAAGAACGGGATGGCGTGCAAGGCCCAAAGCGGCGCCATCAGCCAGGCCATCCAGCGCGGCGCGCGCGGCCATGCCAGCAGGGCACCGAGGATCGTGCCGATCACGAACGACAGCAGCGTCGTCATGCCCAGCAGCCCCACGGTCCACGGGATCGACTCGGCGATCATGTCGGCCACGGTGCGCGGGTAGTTGGCGATGGAATAGTTGAAGTCCAGCCGCACCACGTCGCCGAGATAGCTCAGGTATTGCTCCCACAGCGGGCGGTCGAGGCCGAAGCGGGCCTCGTACACCTTCACCATCTCGTCGATGCCCTGCTGCACATAGCCGCCGAGCTGGGCCTGTTGCAGCAGCTTGGTGCGCACCGGGTCCTGCCCCGACAGCTTGGGCAGGAAGAAGTTCAACGAGGCGGCAAGCCAGACGATGACGAAGAACACGCCGCAGCGCTTGAGGATATCGATCAGGTGCACCCCATGTCCCTCTGCAGCGTGTCCGTTCTTGCGCCGATCAGGCGGGTTGCAGGTTCCACAGCACCATCGGGAAGGTCAGGTGCCAGTGGGCGCCGTTGACAAAGGCGTTGTCTTCCGTCGGCCAGTTCTTCCAGTAGGTGGTGTTCATCGGGATGCGATGATGCAGCTGCACGATCTGGATGTCCGGCAGTTCGGGCAGCCAGATCTCCATGGCCTTGCGGAACAGCTCCTTGAGCTTCTCCGTATCGCTCGGCGGCACCATGAACATCTCGTCGACGATCTTGTCGTATTCGGAGTTCTTCCAGCGCGCGAAGTTTACCTGGTGCCCGCCGGGCACGGCCACCGAGGCGGACTGGTAGAGCTTCAGCGTATTGTAGGGCTCGCTGACGCTGCCGCCATGGCCGTAGATGGCCCCGGTGAACTGGCCCTTCTGGAAGCGGTCGTCGAAGTCCGGCGGCAGCGAGATGCTGGCATCGATGCCGGCGCGCTTGAGCAGTTCCACCAGCACCGGGCCGATCGACGGGCCGGTCGAGCCGAAGCCGATGATGTCGAGCGTGATCTTCTTGCCCGACGCATCTGCCCACATGCCGTCCGAGCCCTTCTTGAAGCCCTTGGCGGCCAGCAGCGCGTCACCCTTGCGGCGGTCGAAGGCCAAGGTGTCATGCTTGGCCAGCAGGTCCTTGATGTGCTCCTTGTACGGCGCGAGCGGCGCGTAGTCGGGCATCGGCAGCGGCGACACTTCCGACGCGCCGAGATAGCTCACATCGATGATCTGTTGGCGGTCGACATAATGGCTGATCGCCCAGCGAACGTCCTTGTCGTCGAAGGGCGGGCGCTCGTTGTTCACGTACAGCGCGATCGGCCACCAGTCGCGGTAGCCGAACGGCGGCTTCTGACCGGAATGGGTGGTGATTTTCGGGTTTTGGCGAAACACGGTGGGGAAGGTGGCCGGCTGCAAGCCGGTGCCCGCGTCCACCTGGTTGGTGATGAGCAACTGCGCGGTTTGCTGCTCGCCGGCGTTCGGCAGCCACACGTTGCGCAGCACCTGGGGCAGGGGGGCGAGGCCCTTCTCGGCGGCCCACCACTTCGCCCGGCGGTCGAACACCTTCTGCTGCGGCGAGGCGTTGGTCACCTGCCACGGCCCGGTGGAGATCGGCCAGCCCTTGGCGACGTCGAAGTGTTTGAAGGTGGTCCAGTCCTGGCCTTGGAAGATGTGCTTCGGCACGATGTACACGCCGATGTCGTATTTGTACGACATGAACATGAAGAAGCGCGGCGAGGGGATCTTGAAGTCCACCACCACCGTATTGGCGTCGGTCGCCGTCGCCTTCTCGACGGCCTGGTTCACGTCGATGCCCCAGCGCACTTTCGGGCCAAGGTCGCGCAGGCTGTTGAGCGTGAAGGCCACATCCTCGGCGCTGAACGCCACGCCGTCGGACCAGGTGATGCCCGGGCGGGTCTTGATCGTCAGCTTCTTGAAGTCGCCGCTGAACTCGTAGCTCTCGGCCAGCCACATGTGCAACTTGTCGGCAAAGGCGGAGTAATAGGCCAGCGGCTCATAGATCAGGTTGGGGCCGTTCTGGTGGTTGGAGCCGATGGAGTATGGGTTCCACAGCTCGAAATCGACCCAGCGGCCTTCGCGCCCGCCCCACACCAGAATCATGGTGCGGTCGCGCGGCGGGGCTGCCGGCTGCGCGTCCACGGCGTGCCACGGCAGGGCCGCCGCGGTGCCGGCGAGCAGGCTGGTTTTCAGCAGGTCGCGCCGGCTGGGCAGCGCGTGCGGACTGTTCTCGGACATGACGTCGTCCTCTCCTTCCCATGCCGCGGCTTCTGCCCGCTGGCTTTTGTTTCGCCGATGCGTTCCCACGCCGGCCTTGCGGCAGGCTGCACCGTGCTGCGAGCGCGACGCAAGCAGTCGTTCCTGAACTTCTCCGAAACCGCCAGGCCACCGCAATCCCGCCTCAGCCGGGCGCGTAGGCCTGCCCCCATTTCTCGCTGAACACCACGTCTTCCAGCCGCGTGCGCCCCACCGGCCCGAACTTCCCCATCGGCCAGCCGATCGGCAGGATCGCGTAGGAATGCACCCCCTCCGGCAGCCCCATCGCCGCTTCCGCCTCGCGCTCGAACAACAGGTGCCGCGTGGTCAGCGTCGAGCCCAGCCCAAGCGCCCGTGCGGCCAGCAGCATGTTCTGCACCGCCGGATAGATCGAGGCGCCGGACCAGCGCGACGGATTGGCGGTGCCCTCGTCCAGGCAGGCGACGATCCACACCGGTGCCTCGTGGAAATGCTCGGTGAGGTATTCCACGGCATGGTGCTGTCGGGCGTATTGCTCCGCCGTGATCCCCGGCGGCGGCGCGCTGGCGGCGTAGCGCGGGCCGACCACCTCGTCGAACGCCTTCTTGTACCAGACCTGCACCGCCTGCTTCACCGCGGCGTCCTTGATCACCAGGAAGCGCCAGCGCTGGAAGTTGCCGCCATTGGCCGCACTGACGCCGGCTTCCAGGATGCGGCGCACCAGCTCGTCCGGCACCGGGTCCGGCTTCAGCCGCCGCATCGCGCGGGTGGTGTGGATGATCTCGAACACGTCGTTCATTTCGCTTGCTCCGGGTGCGCCAATGGTCTGACTCTGACGGATAGTGCCGTCAGAGTCGGACCATTATCTTGATTCCGTGGGGCGATTCACCAAACGCTTGGATAGCAAGCGTTTGGATCGCACCACAAGGAACCAGTCCACCAGCGCGGGCTGCAGGTCGCGGGGATAGGTGTGCGACAAATCGTCCACCTCGGCATAGGTCACGGCGGCCCCCGCAGCGGCAAGTGCACCATGGGCGGCACGGCCGATCTCGACCGGGAACATCCAGTCCAGCGCCCCATGCACCAGATGCACCGGCAGCCCGCGCAGCCGCGAACGCTCGCTCATCTCGATCAGGATGGGGTGGAAGCTGGCGGCGAACGGGGCGAGATGGGTGAACCGGCTATCCGACTGCAGCCCGGTCAGCAGGGTGAAGGTGCCGCCGTCGCTCATCCCGGTCAGCAGCATCCGCGACGTATCCACCGGCCAGCGCCCGGCGATGAAATCGATCATGCGGCCGATATTGGGCGTGTCCAGGTCCTCGCCGGCCAGCGCCCAGGTCTGGCCGATGGCGGTGGGGGCCGCCACGATCAGGCCGCGGCTGCGCGCCGTGCGCACCCAATGCCACAGGAAGCTGCGGCCATGCCCGCTGCCGCCATGCAGCGCCACCACCAGCGGGCGCGGCGTGGTGTCGCGCGTGTCCTCCGGCACGAACAGCGAGAAGCCGCCGCGCATGGCCTCGGCGTTTTCGGCATGCATCACCCCGCGCCCGGGCTTGCCCATCCCCTGCGCGAGGTCGGCGATCAGGGCGGCGTCGCTGCGCTGGTCGGGTTCCAGGAAGAAGCCGCTGACGGCGGGCAGGGCGCGGCACAGCGGGTACAGCGCCTCCTGCGCCCGGGTCTCCGACCGCAAGGCGCGATAGGCCCGGCGGATGTCACCCCCCACGGCCGCCATGCGCAGCCCGCCCCAGGCCTCCAGCGTTGCTTCCGCGGCCCGATCCACCTGGCCGCGGAAGCCGGCAAGCTGCTCGGGCCAGGCGGCGGCGCGGAACTGCTCCAGCGCGGTTGTCAGCGCCTCGTCCGGTGCGCCAACCGCCGCCAGCACCGCGTCCATGTCCGGGGGATGCAGATGGCGGGCGATGAAGCCCAACGGCGCGAGGGCCGCCAGCAGGCAGTCCACCGTCACGGCGATGGTCTGCTCCAGCGAGGTGGCGTCGACCACCGCCTCAGCCCAGCGACGGCCGGCCGGCATCCACCCAGTCGCGGTAATCCGCCATGGTGCGTTCGCTGGCCGGATAGAAGCCGGCGATCGGCTCGCCCAGTTCCACCCGGCGCTTGATGTACGCCTCCACCTGCTCCTGCTCCAGGCCGGAGATGGCGACCTTGTCGGCGAGGTGGCGCGGTATCATCACCGCGCCGTCCTCGTCGCCCACCACGATGTCGCCGGGGAACACCAGCACGCCGCCGCAGCCGATCGGCTCGTTGAAGCCCACCGCCAGGATGCTGGCGCTGTTCGGTGGCGGCGTGAAGGTGCGGCAATGCACCGGCAGGTCCATCGCCATCAGCGGCCCGGCATCGCGCATCGCCCCGTCGGCCACCAGCCCCACGATGCCGCGGTAGATCAGCCGCGCCGCCAGGATGTCCCCGATCGCGCCGCCGCCGATGTCGCCGCCCATGTCCACCACCACCACGCTGCCGGGTTCGGACTCCTCGATGGCCCTGCGCGTCGGGTTCTCGGCGAGCGCGATGTTTGCCATCCGCTCCAAATCCTCGCGCAGCGGCGCATAGCGCAGCGTCACCGCCGGGCCGACGAAGCGCGACTTGGCCGCGTTCAGCGGGCGGATGTCGCGCGGCGAGCGGCTGCGCAGCCCGGCGACCTTGATCAGCTGCGAGGTAAGCGTCGCGGTGCTGACCTGCCGCAGCTTCAGCAGCGTGTCCGGTGCCAGGTCGGTCATGGTGCGTCCCCGATGATGATTTCACCGAAGCTTAGCAGCGCCACCGCGCCATGCCAGCGCCGCAAGGTTGCGGATGGCGTGGAATAGGCCAACATGGACCGCACCATTCCACAGGGAGGCCACCACCATGAGCACAGCCGATCCGAACCTCGTGATCGTCACCGGCGAGAACCCGTTCATCCGCCTGAGCGAGAAGGACGGAGACCCCGTCACCACCAACGCCAGCTTCTGGCGCATCCTGTTCTCCCCCGCCGGCCCCGGCCACGTGCTCTACCTCAAGAGCGAACTGACCGACGACGAGTGGCGCATCTACAGCGACAACATCGCCATGGCGCGCTGGCTGCAGTCCACCGTGCAGGGCATGCTCAACCCCGAGCTTGCCGACCTGTCGATCCCGGTGACCGACGCCGACTTCAGCAAGTCCGGCGACTACCGCGACTTCTGGACCGAGAGCCTGACCAGCTTCGACGAGGAGATCTCGCTTACCTGGTACCACCCCGGCGACCCTCTGCTGATCCACACTGACCCGAAATCCGACCCGGCGCGGCCCTATGGCGTATGCACCGTGCTGGTGCCGGTAGGCGGCGCACGGCTGGTGGTGAACGGCGTGGCGGCGAAGGGCAGCCCCTTCCCTCGCGAGCGCGAAGGTCGGCCGTTCAGCACCTGCGCACTCGCCTTCTCGGAAAGCTGGACCGCAGCCCGCTGATGCCATGCTGAAGGCCACGCACCCCAGCGCGCTGCGGGTGCAGGCGGTGCTCGGCTGTGGGTTCGATGTGCTCTTGTTCGGCGAGAGCACCTCGAACCGCCGCCGAGGCCGCCGACTGCAAGGTGGCGCAGATCGCCAAATCCATCCTGTGCCGCGCCGAATGCGGTATTCCGATTGGCGTCCCGCGAATTGGCACGCCTGACCGGCGTCGGCTTTGTTGAGGTGGCGAAGCCGATCTGATACCAACCGCCGTTGGTGATGACCGATCCCAGAAAGGCAAGACCAGGGCTCTGCCCTGGACCCGCCAAAGGCCGAGGGCCTTTGGAAACCCATCTATTTCATTGATATGAGGTCCAGGGGCTCAGCCCCTGGCGGGGTTCGGGGCAGCGCCCCGTGCTTGCTTTGGAGCGGTCATTCATTTCTGCGGTTGGTATGAGTGCGGGTGCGCACGTTTGTCAGAATAAGCCCAGCGACCGATACGCCTGCTCCGCCTCGTCCCGCAGCCAATATCGGACACCAGCGGGCGTCTTCTCCCGCACGAGCAGCAGATCAGACTGTGCTTCTCCCAAGCCCAGCAGGTGCCTGAAACAGCCAAATCTGTCGTACACGAGGTGCCCGATCACAAGGCTCGTGTCCCTCTTTCCGTAATGCGCCTCCAGCTCGCGGAACAGGATACCCGGCTCCGACGCGATTTTCCGGATGATCTTGAGTTCGTAATCACGAACCGGAAGCTCGACAGCGAATGCATGTTGAATCGCCCCACGGAGCGGCGCGCCTGCAACGGCCTTCGCCATTTGGTCAAACCGCTTCGCCATATCGTCCGTGAATGGGACTGGACGAAGCGCGAGTTCGGCCTCGCATGCGGTGGTCAGCAATTGGAGTCCCTGGATACGGGCGGTTACAAGCAAGCTCGCAATCTGCTGCGTGGCCATCCGCGGAAGCCGGTCGATGGCCGCGCCGACGTGTTTCTCCGAGAATATTGACACTGGTGACTCCCAGATGCGCGGTTGGGGCGCCGTAGCCTTCCCGCTCGTCTACCGCCGTGGAGTTACAGCCACCTCTCAGCGCCGCATCCGCTCCACCTCGCCCATCGCCCAGCGCTGCCGCGCCTCCTCGGCCACGTGCTTGTCCACGATCGTGATCCCGATCGGCGCCAGGCTCATCCCCGCCAGCTTGAGGTGCTGCCAGGCGAACGGAATGCCGATGATCGTCACCGCATTGGCCACCGCCGCGAACACATGGCCAATCGCCAGCCAGACGCCAAGGAACAGAAACCAGATCACGTTCCCGATGAAGCCCAGCGGCCCCGTGCCCAGATCCTCCCGCCCGGTCAGCGTCTCGCGCGACACCGCCTCGCGCCCGAACGGCCACAGCGAGAACAGCGCGATGTTGAAGCAGGCCCGCGCCCAGGGCAGCCCGACAATGGTGATCGCGGCCACCAACCCGGCCAGGAACCACAGCACGGCCATGATGAAGCCGCCCAATACCACCCAGATGATGTTCAGGATCAGCGACATGGCGAAACTCTCCTGTGCTGGCGCGAAGGGAGGAAATGCCGCCACATTCAAGCCAGGAAGCGCCGGAGGCGCGTGAACAGGTCCTGGTTGCGGCCCACCCACATATGGCCCCCCGTGGGGTAGACCACAAGTTCCGCCCCCCGCACCCACGCCCCTGCCAACTCCGCCGCATCGGCCTGCGAGACCGAAATGCCCGCCACATCCGTCAGGTTGACCTGATCTGTGGCGCCAGGCCCTTCGAGCGGTGGCGCGGGCGTCTTGCCGCCAGGCTTCCTGCCGGTCGCGGCGGTCTTGGCGTCTCGCGCGGCCATTTTGGCGGCATGCTCGGCCTGCTCGCGGGCATGGCGCTGCTTTGCCCGCGCCTCGATCGTCGCGCGCGACGTGCCAGTTCCTCGGGGATCGACAGGCCGTCCGGCGCATCCGACCGATCCGCGGAGTCATAGATCGCACGCTCCAGGTTGCGGCTGGAAAACACGCCCGTCGCATAGCAGTGGACGACAACGCCCAGCAGCAGCTTCGGGTGATATGGCGCCTCACCCGTGCCACGATAGCGGCTGGTCATAGATCGCACGTCCAATCCCGCGATCACCTCCACCACGAACCGCGCCAGATGCCGCTGCTCCAGCCACTCGTCCACCACGGTGGCATCAGAAAATCGGTATCGCGGTCAATCGGGCGGAAGTGGTCCATGCGGGTCCGGTCCGGGGCAGGGCAGGGCAGGGCAGGGCAGCGCAGCGCAAAGAAGCGATGCACTGAGCCTAACGACGAATCACGCGTCGCGCTAACTCCGACAGGCTGCTAGGCGGCGCCGAACCCGCGCCTGCGATGATTCGGGCCAGTTCGTCAGGCGTGCTCAGCATCGGGTAATGCCCGGTGCCGAGTTCGTGCCAGCGCCCGCCCAGCCGCTCGGCGGTGCGGCGCTGGTGGGTCTGCGGCGGGTTGGCGCTGTGCCGGCACCAGACCACGTCGACGTCCCATTGTTGTTGCCAGAAGCGGGGCAGTTCCATCGGTGCTTCCATCGCCGCAATGGGGTGCAGCGTGGTGCGCGCCGCCGCCCAGTCGCGCAGCGCCGGATCGAGGTCGCGGAACAGCCTCCCGGCGGCATCCTCCCGCGCCACGCCGGTGGCGAGCGCGGTGGAAACCGCGGTGGGCCGGGCGACGATATCGGCCAGCCGCTCGCCGTCGAGCAGGGCCAGCGCATCGGCAAAGACAAGCCGGGCTATGCGTTCGCGGGCGCGCTCGGCCGCGGCGGCCATCACCATGCCGCCGCAACTGGTGCCGACCAGCACGGTTTCCTTCAGATCCTCGTAGAACAGCAACTGCGCGATTTCCGTGCCATGCGTGGCGTTGGTGATGCCTGGGCGCAGGGCGTGGCCGCGCTCGGCACAGCCGTCCAGGCTGGGGGCGAACACGCGGTGGCCGGCGTGGCGCAGCCGGGCTGCGACCCTCTCCCATATCCATCCGCCCTGGTAGGCGCCGTGGATCAGCACGATGTCGGCCATGCCAGTGGTCCCTCCCTCTCGGTGCGCGAGCCTGCCGGAAAATGGTGTGCGATCCAAATCGTCGTTGACAGAGGTAGGGCGCTGGGTGGACGCTGCACCACGGAATAATCAACCGCCGCCGCACAATCTGGCGTTGGAACAAAATAGCGATAACAGGGAAAGGCTGCGATATGCACAGGACCCCCCAGGGTGCGCCCGGCATCGGGCGCCGCGCGTTCCTGCAATCCACCAGCGCAGGTGTCGCCATGGCGGCGGCCGGTGGTGTGCCCGCCTGGGCCCAGGGCACGCCATGGGCCGACATGCCCAAGGGCAAGGTCGACAAGGTCAACTTCGTCGTCTGGACCTACGGCGACATCTACACAAAGATCGCCGCCCGGTTCAAAGCGGATTGGGGGGTGACGGTCGACGGCACCATCTCGTCGTTCAACGACCATCCGCCGAAGCTGCTGTCGATGTACGCCGGCGGCGAGAAGATCGACGTGTCGCAGTCCTCCCCGTACTCCTTCTGGAACTTCGTCTCCCAAGGCCTCGTCGAGCCGGTGCAGGACATGCCGGGCGCCGCCGACTACGTGGCCGACATGACCGACATGATGAAGACGGTCGCGGTGCACAACGGCAAGTTGATGGCGATGCCGTACTTCTCCACCA
>Ga0105053_10002819_pt1 | contig 26700 bp, 21 predicted proteins | sample BON01_FD_78093 | JGI IMG/M metagenome (GOLD analysis project Ga0105053, IMG submission 78093) | Freshwater microbial communities from Lake Bonney liftoff mats and glacier meltwater in Antarctica - BON-01 | ecosystem: Environmental > Aquatic > Freshwater > Ice > Glacier meltwater | place: Lake...
CTTGCACATGCTGGCAAATGAAGCGCCAGGTGGTTCGTCAGTCATTGTGGATGGCTGGAATATTCTCAATAGTTACCGTGCTGAGCACCCTGATCTGTTTGAGTCGCTGTGCACAATGCCTGTGCCGTTCAGAATGTTCGACCCGGATACCGAGACCAATGCCATTGAGCCCATAGTTCGCTGTGACACTGAAGCAAATATCGTCTCGCTGCGTTTTTCAAATCAACTCATGCAGCCGATGCCACCAGATCGCCCTGGCGTTGCGTTGTTTTACAGGGCTTATCATGAGCTTTTGCAAAGAATAACCTCGCCTTCGGCAAAAGCCTCTTTCAGGCTCCAGAGCGGTGAAATTCTGTTGCTGGCAAGCCATCGGGTCCTGCACGGAAGAGAGGCCTTCGAACCTACCGGTAAACGTCATCTGCAAGACGCCTATTTTGAGCTCGACAACGTCAAAAACCGTTTACTTGTGCTACAGCGAAACACAGGAGCACCTATATGAATGAGAAAGTCCTTTTTACCGCAATGGAGCATGGCACAAAGGCCGATTACGACCTTGTTAATGTTCATGATGCGAAAAATTACCGGCAGCAGGCCAAGCGTGTACTCGGTTGGTTGCAGGCCATGGATGGTGATTCGCCCTACCAGATCAGCCGCCTCGATCATTGTCTGCAAACTGCGACCCGGGCAGAAAAAGACGGCGCTGATAACGAGACAATCGCTTGTGCCCTATTACATGATATTGGCGATATCCTGGCGCCTGCCAATCATGCACAAGTTGCCGCAGCGCTGTTGGCACCGTATGTCAGCGAAAAAAACCGTTGGATCGTTGCTAATCACGGATTGTTTCAAGGATATTATTGGTTTCAGCACTTCGGAAAAGATCGCGACGCGCGCGACAAGCATCGTGACCACGAGCACTACCAGGCCTGTGTTGAGTTTTGTGCACGCTGGGATCAGCCGTCCTTCGACCCGGATTACAAAACTTTCCCTTTAGAGCATTTTGCACCGCTCATAGATGATTTATTCGCCACGGAGTCGGAGACTTTTTTTTGAAATATATGACGCAAACTAACCCGCTACAGTCGTTTATGGGCGAGTTTACCAGCGGCGTCTATTTTAGACTGTCGGATTGCGTCATACGTAACAAAACGAATATTCGGGCAGCAGGACTGAAACAATGAAATCAGAAGCAAAAGTAGTCGTAATTGGTGGTGGCGTGGTGGGCGTCAGCGCGCTGTATCACCTGGCCAAAAAAGGCTGGGGTGACGACGTAGTTCTACTTGAAAAAGCAGAGTTGACTTCCGGTTCCACCTGGCATGCGGCCGGTCTGTTGCCGCTGTTTAATATGAGTTACAGCGTTGGCCAGATTCACAAATACTCGCTTCAGTTGTACAGTGAACTGGAGGCGGAAACCGGACAGGCGGTTGGACTCAAACAGGTTGGCAATTTACGCCTGGCGATGACCCAGGACCGTATGGATGAGTACTACCAGTACGCAGCCACGGCCAGAACGATTGGCATTGATGTGCAGTTCCTGACACCGGCTGAGATTAAAAAAATGTGGCCACTTTGCGATATCGGTGGCCTGGTTGGCGGTATATTGCATCCTGATGACGGCTACATTCAACCTGCAGATCTAACCCAGGCTCTGGCAAAGGGTGCCCGCGCCCGCGGCGCAACCATCTATCGCAACACGCCGGTGCTAGCGATTGAGCAATCGACTTCCGGAAACTGGTTAATCAAGACTGCCAACGGTGATATCAGTTGCGAGCACGTTATTTCGGCCTCCGGAAATTATGCACGCCAGACCGGCAAGATGGTGGGCCTGGATATTCCGGTCATTCCGGTTGAACACCAATTTATCGTCACTGAACCCCATCCTGAGCTGGTTAGGCGTCGCAACAATGGCGAGCCGGAACTGGCTGTGCTGCGCGAGGCTGATGGTTCCTGGTATCTGCGCGAGGAAAACGGCGGTTTTATCCTCGGGCCATATGAGAAAGGCGCACCATGTTGCTATGTCAATGGCCCCGACCCCCAGGCTGAGTATGAGCTGTTTCAGGAAGATATTGATCGTCTGGTGCCGCATATCGAAGCGGCAATTGCGCGCGTGCCTGCGTTTGGTGAGGTCGGCATGAAACAGGTATACAACGGCGCGATTGCTTATACCCCCGACGGTAATCCCATTGTCGGCCCAGCCTGGGGAATCGACAATTTTTGGTTGAATGAAGGTCACAGCTTTGGAATCACCGCGGCTGGCGGCGCTGGCTGGCAACTGGCGGAGTGGATTGTTGAGGGTGAGCCAACGATTGACATGCTGGGTGTCGAGCCACGGCGGTTTGGTGACTATGCCAACAAAGATTACCTGGTGGAAAAGAATGAAGAAGCTTACGCACATGTGTTTGAGATTCATTATCCCGATGAAGAGCGCCCGGCAGCCAGACCGCTGCGAACGGCCCCCTGCTATCAACGATTAAAGGACATGGGCGCAGTTTTTGGACAAAAGTTCGGTTGGGAGCGCGCCAATTGGTTTGCAACTGACGGCATGAAGCAGGAAGACGACTGGTCTTTCCGCCGTTCGAAGTGGTTTGATGCAATCGCCAAAGAATGTGCCAATGTCACCGCCAATGTTGGTTTACTTGATATGACCGCATTTGCCAAGTGCAGGGTGTCAGGAGCGGGCGCTGAAGCCTTTCTGGAGTATTTTGTCGCCAATCGTCTGCCCAAGCATATCGGCGGGCTTGGACTCTGTCATGCTCTGAACACACGCGGTGGTGTGCATTCCGAATTTACCATCCGTCGTGAGTCGAAAGATTCATTCTATCTGGTTTCAGCCGGGGCACTTCAGCGTCTTGATCACGACTATTTGCACAAACACATGCCAAAGGACGGCACTGTTGAATTCACACAACTAACCGATAGCTACGGGGTGCTTGTGATTGCAGGGCCAAAATCACGGACCTTGATGCAACGTGTGTCACAGACTGACTTTTCAAACGAGTCATTCCGTTGGCTGACGACCCAGGATATTGTTATTGGCGATGCGCCTGTGATCGCCATGCGGGTTAATTACGTCGGCGAATTGGGCTGGGAGCTACATCACCCGATTCAATACCAGAATCACATATTCGATGCCCTGTTTGCAGCCGGGCAGGACCTCGGTCTGAAACCTTTTGGTATCCGTGCGATGGACTCAATGCGGTTGGAAAAATCCTACCGCATGGTTGGAACGGAACTGTCCATTGAATACTCTGCATACGAGTCGGCCATGGATCGGTTCATTCAGCCTGACAAGGGTGACTTTCTGGGACGCGATGCTTTACTTGAATCAAAACAGGCCGGTCTCAATAACTTACTGGTCACGATGGAAGTAGCTGGCGTGGAAGATGCCGATGCGCTGGGCAACAATGCCCTGAGTGTCAATGGTGTAGTTGTCGGGCGCGCAACCGGCGGTAATTTTGGCTTCAGGGTTAACAAATCGTTGGCCATGGGAATGGTTAAACCGGAGTTTTCTGAACCGGGCACGGTGCTGGAAATCGACATACTTGGTAAAAGCTATGCGGCTACGGTAGTCCCAGACAGTCCATTTGATACAAGCAACGAGCGACTGCGGGATGTCAACGGTGCCAACGACACATGAGACTGGGAGCCGAAGCTCAATGAATAAGTATTCAGCATTCAGCCTGTTGCGCAACGCAGTCAGCCACAACCGCAAATGGACGCCAGCCTGGCGCGATCCGGTTCCAAAACGCAAATACGATGTGGTCATTGTTGGTGGCGGTGGGCACGGTTTGGCAACTGCCTACTATCTGGCGAAAGAGCATGGTATTCGCAACATTGCCGTACTCGAGAAAGGTTGGATCGGTGGCGGCAATACTGGCAGGAACACAACCATCGTGCGATCCAACTATTTGTGGACCGAGTCATCATTATTCTATGAGAAATCTCTAAAACTGTGGGAGGGGCTCAGCCAGGAACTGAATTACAACGTCATGTTCAGCCAGCGTGGCGTGTATAACCTTGGTCATAGCTTGCAAGACATGCGCGACATAGAGCGCCGTGTTGGTGCCAATAACATCAATGGCATCGACGCGGAAGTCGTCGATGCCGCGCAAGTAAAAAAAGCCATTCCAATAATTAACACATCCTCAACGGCCCGTTATCCGATCCTTGGCGCGTCCTTGCAGAAGCGTGGCGGTGTTGCCCGTCATGATGCCGTTGCCTGGGCGTTTGCGCGCGCGGCCGATCATTACGGGGTTGATATTATCCAGCAATGTGAGGTCACCGGTCTTAATCGCAACGGCGGTAAGATCACAGGTGTCGAGACCACGCGCGGCCGTATCGAGGCGGACAAAGTTGGTGTCGTGGTGGCAGGCAACGCCAGCGTACTGGCAACCATGGCCGAATTGCGTTTGCCCATCGAAAGTCATCCACTGCAGGCCTTTGTGTCTGAACCCATGAAACCGGTATTAGATACGGTTGTTATGTCCAATGCGGTGCACGGCTATATCAGTCAATCTGATAAAGGTGAGTTGGTTATCGGTGCAGGCATTGACGCCTATACCGGCTACGGTCAGCGGGGCAGCTATCCAACCATTGAACATGCGGCAGCAGCGATCATAGAATTATTCCCGATGTTCAGTCGGGTCAGGCTGTTGCGTATGTGGGGAGGAATAGTCGATGTTTGCCCGGATGCCTGTCCTATTGTCAGCAAAACACCCATAAAAGGACTTTACTTCAATTGCGGATGGGGCACTGGCGGATTCAAGGCCACCCCCGGTTCCGGCTGGGCGTTTGCGCACACCATTGCCCGTGATTATCCGCACGAGCTCAATGCGCCATTCGATCTGGAGCGGTTTACCACCGGCGCCCTGATCGATGAACATGGTGCCGCCGGCGTGGCCCACTGATATGTTTCTTATTGCATGCCCCTGGTGCGGTGAACGCGCAGAAACGGAATTCAGCTATGGTGGTGAAGGTGGTATTTCGCGGCCGCTCGACCCTTACGCATTGAGTGATGCGCAATGGGCTGATTATTTGTTTATGCGTAAAAACCCCCGCGGTCCACATAATGAATTGTGGAATCACAGCCAGGGTTGTCGACGCTGGTTTGGTGTCAGGCGTGATACCGTGACCTACAAGATCGAAGCCAGTTTCGAACTTCACTCTGACGCCAGGGAGGCATAGCCAAATGCAAGCCAATCGACTTGCATCAGGTGGTCGCGTTGATCGTTCACAAGTCATCAATTTCCGTTTTAACGGCAAACATTATCAGGGCTACGCTGGTGACACACTGGCATCGGCCCTGCTTGCTAATGGTATATCGATCGTCAACCGGAGCTTCAAACTGCATCGGCCACGCGGCATCGTTGGCTGCGGTGCTGAGGAGCCTAATGCCATCCTGCAGATCGGAACCGGCGCCTCAACACTGCCAAATCAGCGTGCGACGCAAGTAGATCTGTATGAAGGCCTCGAAGCAAATTCCACAAAGGGCTGGCCGAGTGTAAATTTTGACATCGCGGCAATTAATAACCGCTTTGGCCGCTTACTTGGAGCCGGGTTTTATTACAAAACATTCATCCGTCCAAAAGCACTTTGGAAGTACTACGAACGTTTTATCCGGCGGTCTGCGGGAATAGGCGTATGCCCAAAGGATCCGGATCCTGATTACTACGAACATCGCAACGCCCACTGCGATGTTCTTGTTGCCGGCGCTGGGCCTGCCGGCTTGATGGCCGCCCTGGCCGCTGCGCGATCGGGCGCGCGTGTCATCATCGCGGATGAGCAAAGCGAATTGGGCGGTAGTCTGCTTGCCTCGAACGCCTGCATTAACAATTATCCAGCGGCCGAGTGGCTGCAGGAAACGCTCGAATCATTAGCCAGCTTCGATAACGTGATCATGCTGCCACGAAGCACTGTGTTCGGATATTTCGATCACAATTTTCTGACCATAGCTGAACGTTGCTCAGATAATCTCGGTGAGCGTCAGTATCATCAGGATGGGCATGATCAGGACCAGCACGATCAGCGCCAATATGATCAAGTTCGGCATGATCAGGTTCGGCAACGCCAGTGGCGCGTGCGTGCAAAACAAGTGGTACTGGCACAAGGCGCTTTCGAGCGCCCGCTGGTGTTCTGCAATAACGATCGTCCTGGTGTGATGACGGCCTCAGCGGTTTCAAACTACCTCAATCGCTATGCGGTATGTCCGGGTCAACGGGTTGTGATTTTTACCAATAACGACTCTGCCTACCAAACCGCGATTGATTTGCACTCTGCTGGCATCAAGGTTGCCGCGGTGGTTGACAGCCGTAGTGACGGAGCCGGTTGCTTGCGCGATGAGGTTGAAAACGCTGGTATTTCGGTGATGCCGGGCCACATCGTTACGGATGTTAGGGGCAGTCGTCGTGTAAGCGGGGTCAGGATTGCAAGCTGGAGCGGCGATGCGTCATTGACTGTGAAAAACACGCTCAGCATGGACTGCGACCTGCTACTCATGTCGGGTGGCTGGAGCCCGGCTGTACACCTGCACTCACAGTCGGGTGGCAGGAATATATGGGATGAAAATCTGCACTGTTTTGTGCCTGGCGAATCCGTACAGGCGAGTCAATCAGCAGGTGCCGGAAAAGGCAGCTGGCTACTGCAGGACTGTTTACGCGAAGGCTTGGAAGCAGGTCAGACTGCGGCCAGCCTATGCGGATACAGGAACGAAGAGCTGCCTCTGCCGAAAACAAACACAGGCCACATTATGGCCCTTGAGCCATTGTGGAGAGTGCCTGCATCAAGCGATCCGGATCGTTGCCCCAAGCAGTTTCTTGATTTCCAGAATGACACCAGTGTCGCTGATGTTCGCCTGGCCGTTCGTGAAGGTTACCGCAATGTAGAGCACGTCAAGCGCTACACAGCCCTCGGTTTTGGCACCGACCAGGGCAAGCTCGGTAATATCAATGGGATGGCAGTACTGGCTGAATGTCTGGGCAAGTCCATTCCAGAGGTAGGAACCACGACATTTCGACCGGCCTATACGCCGGTGAGTTTTGGAGTTTGTGCAGGTGAAGGTGTTGGTGATCTGTTCGAACCTGTGCGTAAAACTGCTATTCACGAATGGCATGAGACCGCTGCTGCGCCATTCGAAACCGTTGGACAATGGTTACGCCCATGGTACTTTCCGCTCGGCGCAGAAGATCTTCACGCAGCAGTGTCTCGCGAGTGTCTCGCTACCCGCAGTTCGGTAGGCATCATGGATGCTTCAACGCTGGGCAAAATTGACGTGCAGGGACCGGATGCCCTGGCATTTTTGCAACGCATTTATACCCATGATGTCGGAAAAATGAAGATCGGACGATGTGCCTACGGCATCATGCTGGGTGAGGATGGCATGGTGATGGACGACGGTGTGATGGCTCGTCTGGGTGAACAGCATTTCTATTGCACCACAACCACCGGTGGCGCAGCGAATGTGCTTAGCTGGCTTGAAGCCTGGTTACAAACAGAATGGCCGGAACTGGATGTATATCTGACTTCCGTCACAGATCATTATTCAACCATTGCAGTGGTAGGGCCGCATAGCCGGCGCGTATTACAAAAGGCCGGCTGCAGCATCAATCTCGAGCAGCAACAGTTTCCATTTATGGCCGTTAAAAATGCGCATTTGGCAGGCTTGCCCGTACAACTTTTTCGGGTCAGCTTCAGTGGCGAATTGGCCTTTGAGATCAATATCGATAGCTGCTACGCATTACAAATGTGGCAGGCACTAATGGAAGCCGGTAAGAGGTTTGATATAACGCCCTATGGCACCGAAACTATGCATGTATTGCGTGCCGAAAAAGGCTTCATCATCGTTGGTCAGGATACCGACGGATCTGTCAATCCTGTCGATCTGAAAATGAATTGGATGTTATCGAAAGCCAAGGATTATCTCGGCAAACGCTCGCTTTCACGACCCGACTCCATGCGCCTGGATCGCAAGCAGTTGGTGGGTCTGGTGTCGCACAACAACACCACAGTATTGCCGGAAGGTGCCCAGTTGGTTGAACAATTGAATGCCGCCGGAGCCATGACCATCTGCGGCCACGTTACTTCAAGCTATTACAGCGCCTGTCTGGGCTATCCGATCGCATTGGCATTGGTAGTAGCCGGCCATTCACGTAAAGACGAGACCATTATTGCGGCCATGACTGACGGCTCAAAAGTAGCCGTTAAGATCGTCTCACCGGTTTTCTATGATCCGAAAGGCGAGCGGCAAAATGTCTGAGTCACAAAAACGGCGACACGGGCTGGAAGCATTTATGGCGTCATTGCCACAAAAAGCGGCTGATAAAAATGCCGGGGTCATTATCCAAATCCAGCCGGAGCTCGCGTCTATCAACCTGCGTGGCAACCCGCAGAACGCTGAATTTGCTGCGAGTGTAGCAAGCACGCTTGGACAAGCACTGCCCGATACTGCAAACACGATGACAGTTGGCAGCAACAGGGTTTTCTGGCTCGGGCCGAATGAATGGCAGATCATGACGCCGGCTATCGATGCCCCGGGTTTGTTGGCGCGACTACGTGATTCTCTATCAGGTCAGCACGCATGCGTGACTGATGTGAGTGGCGGATTGATCTCGTTGCAACTCGCCGGGCCGTTCGCAAGAGATATCCTCGCCAGGGGTTGTACATTGGATCTGCACATCGACAAATTCAGGGTTGGTTCCTGTGCACAAAGCGGTCTGGCGAAAGCCAATGTACTGATTGGTTTGATTGACGCTACTCCCACCTTCCAGATCGTGGTGCGAAGAAGCTTTGCGGAGTATCTTGCCCGCTGGTTGAAAGCTGCCGCCAGGGAATATGGTGTGCGATTCACTACTAGTTGAGAGCTGCGCAATGGGGTATTGAGTTTCATCAGGCTGAGATTCATAATCCGGACATCGAAACTGTAAGCGCGAGCCAATGAGATCTTCAAGAAACTGTGAGTTGTCAACTCGCTTTGGGTTTTTGCTACTCAATGACTTCACGCTGATTTCTCTGTCCTCCGCTATTGAACCGCTGCGCATGGCCAACCGCATTTGCGGCAGCGACGTTTATAGTTGGAAGACCATATCTGCAACTGGTGAATCCGTAACGGCCAGTGATGGCCTTAGTATCAATGTCGACTGTGGTATCGAAAGCAAAAATGTATTAGCCGAACTGGATACCTTAATCGTCTGTGGCGGTATTGATGTTAGTAAGAATACCGGCACTCAGGTTTTAAAATGGCTTAAAAAAGCAAACCAGCAAGGCGTGGCTCTTGGGTCTGTCTGTACCGGCAGCTATGCGCTCGCTAAAGCCGGGCTTCTGGATGGCTTTCATTGCAGCATTCACTGGGAAAATATGGCTGCCCTGCAAGACCTGTTTCCGCGTATTGTTGTGGTCCGCAGTCTATTTACCATCGACAGAACACGCTGTACAAGTTCGGGAGGTACAGCCCCCGTGGATATGATGTTGCATTTTATAAAACTCAAGTGCGGAGCCGAAGTCAGTGCCGGCGTTGCTGAACAATTCATATATGAACGAATCCGGCAGGCAGATGAACACCAACGTGTACCAATGAGGAATGTCGTTGGTCATCAGTCAAGGAAACTCGTGACCGCCATAGAACTGATGGAATCCAACATCAGGGAACCGCTCAATCAGCAAGACCTGGCCGCTTATGTCGATTTATCGGGACGCCAGCTACAAAGGTTATTTCAGCGCTATAGGGCCTGTTCGCCATCTACCTATTACCTGCATTTGAGACTGCAACGTGCACGAGAACTGTTACGGCAAACCAGCATGAGCCTCACGGAAATAACGGCGATGACGGGTTTTGAATCGACCTCTCATTTCAGTAAAAGTTACAAGAAACGTTTTGGATATTCACCCCGTAATGAACGTCATTAGGCAGTTGATGATTAACTGTCAACGCCGTTCTGGCCTTTTTGCAGGCGTCGCAGCAATGGTTCAATGGTCAGACCCTGCACAATAATTGAAAATGCCACGACGCCATAAGTGACACCAATGAGCAGATCCCGGGGCATCTCAGCGGATAAGGACAAAGCCAGGGCGACAGAAATGCCCCCGCGCAAACCACCCCAGGTCATGATGATCGTGGTATTGGGTTCAAAGGCCAGGCGCTTCCGAAAAAACGCAATGGGCAGCGCGATACTGGAAATTCGCGCAATCAGAACGATGGGAATGGCCACTAAGCCGACCAGGAAAAATGCTGAATTAAACGGTAGCACAACAATTTCCAGGCCGATGAGCACAAACAACAGAGCGTTAAGAATCACATCTATGATTTCCCAGAAACGATCCACATAGAGCTGTGTTTCCCCGGACATTGCACCTTGACGAAAACGCTGGGTGCCAATCATCAAGCCGCAGACGACCATGGCCAGAGGCCCGGAAAAATGTAAAATACTGGCTAAGGCATAGCCACCCAGCACCAGCGCCAGAGTGATCATCACCTCAACTTCGTAATCGTTGATGGCACGCATCATACGGTAACCCACAAAACCCAGGACCACGCCCAGCAGCACACCACCACCGACTTCTTCCAGGAACAGCAAACCCACGGAAACAGCAGTAACCTGATCCGTACCCAACAGCGCGATCTGGTACAGCGTGGCGAACACCACCACTCCGATTCCGTCATTGAACAGGCTTTCGCCGACGATTTTAATTTCCAGGGGTTTGGGTACCCCCAACTTCTTTAAAATACCCAGTGCGGCGATGGGGTCCGTAGGAGAAATCAGAGCGCCAAAGAGCAGGCAATAGATAAATTCGATGGGCGTACCCAGCAGATGTAGAAAGGCATAGAACAGCCCACCCACAATAAATGTAGAGGTTAATACGCCCAACGTGGCAAACACCAGAATAGGCCAGGCATAAGTGCGTAAGCGACCAAAATCCACATGCAGGGCGCCAGCAAACAACAGTAAACTGAGCATTCCATCCATCAATACTTCATGGAAATCAATACTCGCCACCAACTGCTGCTCGTAAGCCAGAAAGCTCGGCTCAAAAAACCCGATAGCCAGTATTGCGACGGAGAACAGAATGGACACGGCCATCAAACCAATGGTGAACGGCATTTTGAGAAACCGCGCATTGATCCAACCGAACAATGCGGTCAGCACAATCAGGGCGGTTATGATGTTCAGCATACCCATGGCTCAGACCAGTGCGTTAATGTTGGCCAGCGAAGAAAAACGGTCATTGAGAGGCATGATTGTTCAACTTTGTCTATGTGGTTTTCAGGTGCTTTGTTACGAGTCCGTCCAGGTGGTTGGCAAACAGTTTGCGATCTCCCTGGCTAAGTGGAGGCGGGCCGCCCGTGTCGATCCCGCTGCCTCTCATGGTATCCATAAAATCTCTGATGTTCAGACGTGCACGGATATTTTCTGTGGTAAACAACTCGCCCCGTGGGCTCAAGGCCAGCCCGCCCTTTTCTATCACCTCGGCTGCCAAAGGAATATCGCTGGTAATCACCAAATCGCCCTGTTCCAATCTGGCCACAATCTCATCGTCAGCAGCATCAAAACCAGACGCCACTTGCAAAAAACTGATGCTGGCAATGCGCGGCACCTGCAAGAACTGGTTGGCAACAAGTGTCATTTCCACGCCTGTGCGTTCTGCGACCCTGTACAGAATATCCTTGATTAAAACCGGACAAGCATCCGCATCAATCCAAATCTTCACTCAGGCGCTCGCCAATACTGCCTGCGCAACCTGCTCCGATGAAGCTGGGTTCTGTCCCGTTATGAGATTGCCATCTGTCAGCACATACGGCTGCCAGTCAGGGCCTTTGGAATAGTTCGCGCCCTTTATGATCAATTCATCTTCCAATAGAAACGGCACGATATCGGTTAATTCAACAGCAGCCTCTTCACTGTTGCTGAAGCCGGTAACCGACTTCCCTTCCACCAAAGGGGATCCGTCAGAAGCTTTTGTGTGACGAAAAACAGCAGGATTAATGCTCGAAAGCTTCACACTGTTCGCCAACACCGATTGTGCAGCTGGATCGGCCTTGAACCTTGCGGTGGCCGCTGTCTGAGAATCGGGCTCATCACTTTTGGGATCCAGAGGTGGTTGCCCTCCTTTTGGCGATGCAATAGTGATGTCCGCGTTTGCATCCTTTAAAACATAATACGGTGCAGCAAACTCTTCCAGCCAGAAACCGGTTTTCAGGCCCGTCGTTCCCAGTTGGTCATGCGAGGTAAGTACTATCAAAATTTTCATCATGCTCTATTCAACCTGATCTCACTTATTGTCGTGGTATTTTGCCTGCATCCCATTAAGGAAATTACGCAGAACCTGATCTTTACACTCACGGTAGTGTTTATGCTCCGGCTTGCGGAAAAAGGCACTCAACTCGTGCTTGCTTAATGTCATACCGCCCAATTTGAGAATCTCCAATACATCTTCGGCTTTCAAATTCAGTGCTATCTTCAGTTTCATAAAAGTAAGGTTATTGCCAAGCCGGTGCTCAGGCGGGCGTTGCGGTCCATCCTGCTTGCCTCTCTTGTCGATAATCAGGCCATTCAGAAAAGTGGCCATTTGCTGATCCGTACACCGTTGGTAGTCCGGATCGTCATCTTTCTTCAACCAGTCACTGATTTCCGCCCGCGTAACCTCGATACCGGTCAAGCTGAACAACTCGATCATTTTGTCGTCGTCAAAATCAAATACATAACGCAATCGGCGCAAAACATCATTATTGGTCATCGTTGAATCCTGTTTTTGTTACTGGCGGCTTGAGATCATCTTAATCTTGTGGCAAATGACTGACTTTTACCAGTATCAATGTTTTTCCTCAACCCGGAATCCACGATTATCAGACCGGGCGTGCCTTTGATACCGTAGGCCGCCGCGACTTCGTCACCGCCTGGCAAAACCGTGAAGTCATACCCGGCGTTTTCGATAAACGCGACAGGATCGTCATCTTCGCGAAAATTGATTGCAAGAATTTTAATGTCCTCGCCATACTCAAGCTGCATGCTCTGCAGATGTGTCATTAGTGCCTTGCAGTAAGGGCACCATGTGGCCCAGAAAAATAATACTGTCGTCTGTTGTTTGACTTCGTCACTCAGGCGGATAGTTTGGCCCTCGGAGGAGACCAGCTCCCAGTCGGGGGCAATTTCAGCGCTTTGCAATGGTGCCGACAAACAGAAAAGTAAAACCAGCGCGATGGCTGTGGTGAAAAATTTCATTGGCAAACTGAGCCCCTTTATTGGGTGAGTGGTATTTAACAAAGACCGGCGAACGGCAGTGGCTATTACAACAGAAAAAAAGCCTCTGACAAGTTAACTTCCGCCGGTGAACGAAACCAGACTTGATAGTTTCACACAACCGCCCTGCCCAATTGACCTGAATCGTCTATCGAATAAATGCGTAGCTCACCATAATTCCTCGTTCAGCGTAGAATATGTTAATCTTTATTTGCCACCGATGGACACCGCCACGAAGGTATCTATCGCTGTTTGCTTGTTATTTTTGTTATTTTTGTTAGTTGAAGCTGCGTTCCAGTCGGACACGCACAACAGGAGTAGAGACCATGTCCAGTTCATATAAGGGTGGTTGTGAACACGTTCACGTAACAGCCACGGTAGAGCCTATCGACAACCACGTCTGTCATTGCAATGTCTGCAAGGGCGTGACCGGACAGCACACCACACATGTGGCGTTCTTCAACCATGCTGACCTTGCGGTCGACCATCCCGAAAAGATCAAACGCCAGCCATTTAACAAAGACAATCCGACTGGCCCGCTTGAGCTTTGCACTTGTGCCGATTGCGGCGCCCCCCTGATGCTCGACGACAAACAGAAACGCATCCGGGTCGCTGTGCCGAACGTCATGGGCTACAACGAGGCTTCGTTCCCCAAGGCTACCTATCACGCGTTCTACGACACATCGAAAGGTTACCCCAAACCATCAGATGGTCGTCCGGTCTACGAAAGCCTGCGACCGGATTTCGTCTGGCCCGAGCCCGCCTGAGCCATCGAATAGATTCACCAGCATGACGGAATAATCAAAGATCGCGCGCAATACCAAATGGCGCTTTTGATGGATAACCCAAGCTTATGAGTAACTTTAGCTTAGATTTTTCTGCTGATGAAGATTTTCGCCCACTGGCCGCGCGTATGCGTCCGGTTACTATGGACCAGTATTGTGGCCAGCAACATATACTTGGCCCGAATAAACCACTGCGCCGGGCTTTGGAAGCCGGCCAGATTCATTCCATGATTTTGTGGGGCCCACCCGGAACCGGTAAAACCACCCTTGCCGAAGTAGCTGCTAATTATGCGCATGCGGAAGTTGAACGAATTTCTGCGGTAACCTCCGGTGTGAAGGACATCCGTCTTGCGATTGAAAAAGCCCGCGAATACAAATTATCCGGTCGTAAAACCATCTTGTTTGTGGATGAGGTGCATCGTTTTAATAAAAGCCAGCAAGATGCCTTCCTGCCTCATATTGAAGATGGAACTATCACCTTTATTGGCGCGACCACTGAAAACCCGTCTTTTGAATTGAACAACGCATTATTATCCCGGGCGCGAGTTTATAAACTAACCTCATTGGGCCCCGCTGATATTCTTCATGTATTAAACCAGGCCATTGAGGATTCCGAGCGTGGTTTGGGTAATTCACCTGCATCATTTGAAGAGAACATCTTAGAAAGACTCGTTGATCTTGTTAATGGTGATGCGCGGGTGGCATTGAACTACCTTGAGCTTCTGTATGATTTAGCCCAAGACAATGAGCAAGGTGTCAAAGTCATTACACTGCCGCTACTAGCCGAAGTGGCGGGTGAGAAAGTTGCCCGTTTCGATAACAAAGGCGACATGTGGTACGACCTGATTTCAGCTGTACATAAATCGATTCGTGGCTCTAACCCTGATGCGGCATTATATTGGTCAGCTCGAATGATTGCCGCTGGCTGCGATCCTTTGTATATCGTACGTCGTTTACTGGCGATCGCTTCAGAAGATATTGGCAATGCCGACCCAAGAGCGATGCAAATTGCGGTCTCAGCGTGGGACTGCTTTACCCGAATAGGGCCAGCTGAAGGTGAACGCGCCATAGCTCAAGCGGTTGTTTATTTGGCCTGCGCACCGAAAAGCAACGCTGTGTATACCGCCTGGAAACAAGCGCTTGGCGATGCGCAGAACCTACCTGACTACGATGTACCGCCACACCTACGTAATGCTCCAACGAGTTTGATGAAAGATTTGGGCTATGGCGCCGGCTACCGATACGCGCATGATGAACCAGGCGCCTATGCCGCCGGAGAGAATTATCTGCCACCTGAAATGGCACAAACTCGCTACTATCAACCCAGTAATCGAGGGCTGGAAGGCCAGATTAGTGACAAACTGGAACGTTTAGCTGATCTGGATCTAAAAAGCCCACAAAAGCGCTATAAAAAGTAGGCTGCTGTCGCGAGATATTGCCCCAGAGAAATATCAGTCCGCAATCGTGAAGGCAATTTCCCCGCCGGCGCGCAGCGGCACGAGACGGTCATCGCCAAACGGGATATCCAGTGGAATGCGCTGCGCACGTCGTTGCAGAGTGATGCGGTCCTGGTTTCGCGGAAGTTCATAAAAGTCCGCACCGTAGAAGCTTGCGAATGCTTCCAGCCGATCAAGCCGGCCTGCCGAGTCGAAGGCCTCAGCATACAACTCGATCGCGGCATGCGCGGTGTAAATGCCGGCACAGCCGCACGCCGATTCCTTTGTGTGGCGTATATGAGGGGCACTGTCAGTTCCGAGAAAGAACTTGGGGTTGCCTCCCGTCGCCGCCGCCAGCAAGGCTTGCCGATGAATCTCCCGCTTCAGCACCGGCAGGCAGTAGTGGTGCGGACGAATGCCTCCGATGAACATGTGATTGCGATTGAGCAGCAAGTGATGCGCCGTGATCGTTGCCGCAACCCGGGCAGAGCTTCGCTCCACAAACGCCACCGCTTCGCGCGTGGTGATGTGCTCAAGCACTACCCGCAGCCCTGGAAATTCGCGAACCACCGGCTCTAGCTGTGTTTCGATGAAGACGCGTTCCCGGTCAAATATGTCGACGCTGGGGTCAGTAACTTCGCCATGCATTAGCAGTGGCATGTCGTGCACCGCCATTGCGGCGAGGGTTGCTTTGCAGCGCGCCAGATCTCTGACTCCCGCATCCGAGTGGGTGGTGGCACCGGCCGGGTAGTATTTAACGGCGTGGACGAACCCGCTGGCCTTGGCCTCGGCGATATCGGCTGGTGATGTCGTCTCGGTGAGATAGAGTGTCATCAGCGGTTCAAAGCGCATACCCTCCGGCAGCGCGGCAAGGATACGATCTCGATATGCAGCTGCCGCGGCAACATTCGTCACCGGCGGCATCAAATTTGGCATCACGATCGCGCGGGCGAACCGGCGTGCCGTGTCGGGCAGTACCGCTGCCAGACCAACGCCATCGCGCAGGTGCAGATGCCAGTCATCGGGGCGGGCCATGGTTATCTGGTCGGGCTGGGTTATTTTGTCTGGCCGGGTTATTTGGTCGGGCTGGGTTCGCACCTGTCGCTTCCTTTGTTCGTATTTCAAGTACTGATTATACTGGTCGCGCCAGTGAAATTCAGGCCATCATGTTTCCAGCAAATCAAGGGCTGTTAAGTAACCTGGCTTTGAATCGTCGAGTCAACGGACTGGATGGCTTGTGTACCTCGCGCTCGCTGAGCAGGTTCGTCGCCAATCCGTCTCGGCCACCTCGGATCGCGGCCTCGATAAGAGTCTGGGTGAGGATATCGCGCTGAGCGTTGCTGCCACCAAAGCGGTTGGCAATACTGCGGATCGGGTACAGGGCATCAATCACATCATCATAGCGCTGCTCTGCAAAAGCGATCATGGCCTGTGCCGCGGGTACGCCCACATCGCGCGCCATCATGGCGGTCAATGTTGGATTCTCGATCGCTGCCTTTTGCATATCAGTGAGAATTGCGCGCGCCTCTGACAAACGTCCGGCACCCACCAGAGCAATGATGGCGTGCATATCATTAAAGGCGTAATAACCGTTTTCCCCGGGTATTTTTCGCGCCCACAGATCTGCGATCGTGTTCCAGCGATCTCCGGTGTCGACGTCCTGTAAAAGTAAACGCCACAATAGCGCCGACGCATCCGCCATCTGCAAGGACACCTCGGACTCACCCGGCAATATCTGTTCGTCATAGAGCTGCAAGGCGCTGGCAAAATCTTCCTGCTCCATGTAAAACAGCGCCAGATGCCACCAGTTGTGGAATGCAAAGCCGTTATCCGGGGCCCAGTCATCAACCCGACTACGCATAAACTGCTGGCCTTCCTCGTAACGATTTTGCATCTCAAATACGTGAGCCATGGCGTGCACGCTCCAGCCGTCACGAGCTTCGATCGATAACGCCTTCAGCGCCGTCTCCTCGGCACATGCAAACTGGTTACATTCCTCAAAACCAAAGGCCTGCATACCGAGAATGTAAGAGTACCCCGGCGTAGTCTCGCTCCAGCTGCCGATAACACGTCCGATACGATCGCGTAAATTGACCGCATCGCCGAGATAAAAATCGGTCAGGTGTGCGAGTTGAATGGCCAGTGCGTCACGTGGATGCTCCGCCAGCACCCGGTCCCAGGCAACGGTGGCCTGATCCCAGCGGCCCTCCATCCAGTGTCGTGCAGCGACAATCAGTCCCTTCTCACGATCGTTTGACTTGTGCGCAAGCGCCTCCGCTTTCTCGATACTGTCGAGAACATCAGGCAAGTACTGGCGCTCTGACATCATCAGCATCGCACTCGCATTGAAAATATGACCGACCACAAACCCGGGATCGCGCTGCAGGGTTTTCTCGAGAGTAACGGTGGGATCACCGAAGTAGCTTTGGAATTGACAAAGTGCCAGCTCGTAGTCAGCGAGCGATTCGGTCATGCAGGCTGACACCGGTGTGTTGCGGGCATCGCGCTGAACTTTGCTGCCAGGTATCATAACTCGTCTCCAGTTCAGGATTGAGCGTGAGTCTGGCCTCGGCAACGTTACGTGCCTCAAACCAGATGAACTCATTTCAGATAAACAACCCCACGATAGCAGTGGACCGATTGTATCGAAACAACAATTATTTATTATTGAGTATAAGACTTATAAAGGTACTGACAAGTTAACTTCCGCAGGTGAGCCAAACGGCATAACGTTCGCGCCGACTCCTATGACGTGGTAGAAAAGCGCCGTCAGGCGTTAAACAAACAAAATCACCATTAATGTCCAAAGCACCGCCGCAACACCTGCCGCCATCGAAGCGGGAATGATCTGGGATTTAACATGATCCATCAGATCACAGCCTGTGGTCATGGAACTGAGAATCGTGGTATCAGAAATGGGTGAACATTGGTCACCGTATACACTCCCGTTCAAGACGGTCGCAAAACAAACCGATAAATACAGTTCCGGATTCGAGAGGCCTTGGGATTGCGCGACTGCCCAGGCCAGTGGCATAGCCAGCGGAAAGGCGATTGCGTAAGTGCCCCAACTGCTGCCAGTAGAAAAAGCAATAATCATAGTGATTATCTGCAGTGAAACCGGTAATAACCAATAGGGCATTTGACCGCTCAACAACTCAACCAGATACAGTCCACCACCGGTCTCTTTACTGATTCCACCAATGGTAATCGCCAACATCAGCACTACCGAAGCAACCACTACACCTCTCAAACCATCGCCAAAGCCTTCGATCAACTCAACCAGTCTCATACCCTTGAATAAAGCTGTAAAACCGGAAACAATCAACGCTGTCCCAAAAGCCCAGTTAACATTGGGTGAACCACTCGCCACGAAAGTACCAACAGAAATGCCGATTATCAAAAACAGTGGGACGAGAAACTCCAATACATTTGGTGAGTAGCCCTGCGGAACTTTGCTGACTTGCAATTCCCTGGCACTCATTGGTGATGCACCAGGTGCATCCAATGCGCCTGTTTCTCGAGCTCTGATCATGGCTTTTCGGATTGCCGGGCCTGCGAATGTCGTTATATTGAAACAGAGTAGCAATGTGCCTAAAACCGCCAATATCCCATAGAAACTAAATGGTACGCTTTGAAAGAAGAATTTTATGCGATCTGCCTCGGTGGCCAACACCGCTACACCGGGAACAAAAATTAATGCCTGAATGTAAGCAGGCCAGGCATTAAAAGCAAGTACAGAGGCGATAGGTGAGGCGGTGGAATCAACGATGTAGCTTAACTCCTCATGACTGACTTTTTCTTTATCGGCCAGTGGTTTTACCGTGGTACCGACCAGTACAGTGCTGACTGTGCCGCCCTGGAAAAAGATGACCCCCAAAAACCAGGTAACGAGCTTCGCACTTCGTGCACTACGCACAAAATGCCTGGTCATGAAATCGGCAAAAGCCTGCGCCGCCCCGGTGCGTGACCAAATGCCCATTAGCCCACCCAGCAGCCATAAATACAACAACAAGATAGTGGCTGCACTTCTCGTAGATAAACTGGGAATCAGAACCTGGTCGGTGAGGTCAAAACGGCCAAGCATAAACGCCCCAACCACAATGCCGCTAAACAGTGCGGTCAAAGGCTCTTTTGTTATCAGGGCTAAAGCAATCGCGATAAAGGCAGGCAACAAAGACCACAAACCAAAATGAAATTTTGCTTCCAACAGGGAATATTCTTTCTGTGTGCTGCCGTCGACAACTATACTTTCCACAACCCATTGCTGTTGTAGCGCCGGGGGTTCCTGCAAACCATCCAATTCCTGCTGACGAAGTATCGACTGTTCATAGGGTAGCGGAGCATCAATTCGGGTCTGCTCTCCCTTATTTATATAAAAAAGTTCTCCCGCTTCATTGGCAGTAACCTGGTAAGTCGTTTTTTGCTCAAGCCATTGCGCCGAGACATTAAAATGCACATACAGGCCGGCCAACAGAGCTAGCGTAATTGCCCAAAATGCCGGTTGTAACCACGGTCGTAATAAAGCCAAACCTGGCTTCTTAGTAACACCTGCAGGTTCGGTTTTTTTATCGGGTTGCTTGTCATTATTATTCATAATTGGATACCGATTTGGCTTGGCGGGAAAGCTAATCCATCAATACTGTGTCGTTAAATGGTCACGAAACCTTTGCCATTAATCAGCCGATCAGTTTCATCACGTCTTCAATTGTCTGTTGATGTCGATAGGACTCCAATTCGATTTCACCATTGTCCTGAATGTCATAACCATACACTGCCGGGGCCGGCAGAGAGTTATAGAAAAAAGGATTGGAGAAATAATAAGCACCGGTATCGTGCAGCATCAACAGGTCACCACTATCGAGTTTCGGCATGTGACGTTGATGGGCTACGACATCACCGGCAAAGCAACAGGGGCCGGCGATATCCTGTTCGACGTGATTGCCAGTTTTGTGGTCGCCATTTGGATCAAATGCTGACAACCTCAGGGGCCAGGCCTCAGGCATAAAAACTGTTCTGGTGGCAACTTGTGCACCTGCATGTGTGTTGGCGATATGACGGCCGCCACTGGTTTTTGTGCATTCGACGCGGGCCAGTATGCATCCATTTTTTGCCATAATCGCACGACCGAACTCAGTTTTAACTCTGAACTCTCCACTGAATAATTGCGGAATTTTGTGATTCAGGAAATCTGCGTATTCCACGAAAGTGGGCGTAACTTCATCGCTGAGAAAGTTAACGCCAAGGCCGCCACCTATATCGATCGAAACAATGCGTTGTTCACCGGCACGTTGATTGATCTCTTGGGCCAATGCGACCACCTTGGCGATACCCGCCGCGGCCAATTCGAATGAAATACCCTGCGACCCAACATGGGTGTGCACCGTATTAAGCCAGGAATGATTGGCATAGTCTTGAAGAATGCGCTCACGATTACCTTCATCCTCCAACGCAACACCAAACTTTGAATGCAGGCCCGCAGTACTCATGGCCTTGATACTTCCACTGCCGACCTGGGGGTTGATCCGATAGCCAATTTCACCGTGGTTTGGACACTCGGGCAACAGTTTTTTGATGCGATCCAGTTCATCGAAATTATCAACATGCAATGTTGCGCCAAGTGACAGGACTTTCCGAATAATACTGCGGGTTTTCACCGGCTCATCGAAGACAATTTCCCGACCGCAATAGCCTGCACTAATGGCTTGCTGTAATTCTCCAGGGCTTGCAGCCTCGGCTAGCATGCCCTGATAACGAAGTAATTTGAGTACCGCCGACATGCCATTTGCCTTGACGGCAAAATAGTGCTCAAAGTGATCCGGGAATGCCTCTTTCAGCGCTGCGACCGTTTGCTTGACACCGTTTATATCGACAAAACCTACCAAAGGGCTTTCATCGGTCAACAGGCCATTGTCGACCGCTGTGCGGGCCAAAGAAATATAATCCGGCCTAATGGGCTCCATATGTGCTCCCGAACTAAGTTGGAGTGATGTCTTTTTCATAGATTCGACGACGATTAATTTGGGGCGGAAAACCGCCCCAATTGCTTAATCAAAATTTTGCGTCAATCTCAAATAGAGGTAACGCCCGAGATTGGAATGAAGCGATCCATTATATCCAAATGCAGAATCGTCAAACGGCGGGTCAGTATCAAAGATGTTTCGCATTCCAAGCTGTGCCGTGAGCCCATTTTGAAACAGATTACGCTTAGTTACCGATAAATTCACAACGATATGCGACGGAACCTTATACTCATTACCATCAGCATCAGTAACAAAGGTCTCCGTAGTACCGCCTACGTAGTTAGCCGATAGATAGGAGCTCCAGCCTGAATCAATCCCTCTCCAGCCAACAGATGCATATGCCTTCCATTCGGGGAAGTCTCCTAAACCAACAAGAGACCCGGCGGCTGATCCCAAATTGTCAGGGTCTGCACCAAATTTTATCAATCGCTGGGCCAGCGCACCGGGCTCTTGATCAAATGTAAGGAGGCGGGCAGCATTGACTTTGTAGTTCAAGTTGCCAAAGCTGTAGTCTTTGTTGTAATTGAAGCCTAAATCTAAACCCTCGACAAGACGGTTTTCCAGGTTTTCAAAGCCTCGCCGTATGAGAATAATTTCTCCAAGTGGGTTGTCTGGGTCAGGTGTGTCGCGAATTACATTTGGATTTGAAGACCCCTGGGCGCGAAGAAGAGCGTCCAGGCGAGACTCGTTCGAGCCACTTGGAACGCCTGTTGTTCCTTCCGTTTCGATTCTCCATAAATCAGCCGTAAAGATTAAGTTGTTTATCGGTTCTATCACCACACCAAAATTTACGTTTTCACTTTTCTCTGCCCCAAGATCAGGATTGCCTGATGTTTCCAGAACGTAATTTCCATTCGGCGGACCATCATTGATGTCTCCGGTACCTAATAAAATGCCTTCTGCAAAATCATCCACACTTGTTGTTAAATTTGAAACAGGTGTATTTAATTGCACCAGATTGGGGGCCCTGAAGCCAAGTGAGTACCCACCGCGGAATTTGATCTGCTCAATTGGAGACCAGGCAACCGCGACTTTAGGCCGTGTAATATCTTCGCCTCCGCTAAAGTTTTCATACCTCGCGGCCACTTGAACATCGAGACTGTAAAACCATGGTCTGTCACGCAAAATGGGGATAAGCAGTTCGGCCCATGTTGAAAACACTTGGCGATCGCCAGTTATATCCGGGCGGAAACTACTGCCTTGAACACTACTCTCATTGGTGAATTGTCCCGGTAGCAGGCTGGTGTCGAGCGGATCAATGAAAGGCGCACTGCCGTCCAACAGGTCAGAATTATTTTCGTCGAAAGTCTCTGACCGGAACTCCACACCCAATCCAAGGCCGACATCGGCATCGGGCATAGAAAAAATGGAAGGATTTGAAAGCCGGAAGTCTGCCAATGATAATGTGGTTTTCGCATCTCGTGACACGTTAACAATAAACGGATCAATAACCTCTCTCGGGTTTATCGTTGAATCCGTGATACTCGCGGGATTAGCGGGATTAACGCCTGTGAAAATGTTATAGGCGCCTGGCGTATCCAGTCTTAGTGAGGCCTGGAGTAAGGGCGTGCTTATCCTATTGTCAGTCGAGTCCTTAACGGTTGACGCGCTATAGAGAAAGGCGGAGTCGTAATCCCAACCTGAGAATTCTCCCCTAATTCCAGCGAGGAGCCTGAAACTCCGACCTGTCACTGTTGTGTCCCGGGGACCGACGTCGACAGGACGCATGCTGATCAGCTCAAACCCCAAGCCTTCTTCGGGGACAATCGCAGGGTCGAGCCCCGGGAGCCGGTTGGGATTGGCGCGTCCATCATTAAATGTTACCGGTCCAAATGGATTAAAGTAATAGTCTGCCGGTACAAAAAACCGCCCATTACTTAATATGCTGGCTTGTTCCCACTGGCGCTCGGTTTTAGACTGATAATAAGAAGCTTCGCCATAAAGCGCCATACCCGAATCCAGTTCGTGATTTATGTGTCCGAAAAAATTGAATCTCTCATTGTCGGGAACCAGCGTCCTTTGCTCATTACGGTTTGGACGGATGGCGCGATCCTGTCCACCTGAGTCCAGACACACACTATACACACCATCGGAAAAGGCCGTTTGAGGGCCGGATAAGCCCCGGCCACCGCAATCATCTATGGTTGCCAAAGTGCCATTGTCACGGACGAGGTCTGTCGGGCGTAAGTGGAAACCTCCCAGGCCGTTATAATCGACGCGCGAGAACACTTCCAGACTGGATCGATTGTCGAGAGAAAGGTCATTTGCAAAACGCGCTGGCGCATTGCCTCGTTGATCTGAATTCGCTGCATAGTCTTTTTCGCTTGCCATCAGACCGTCGAGCCAGTCGGCACTTGCTGAAATAACCACGCTGGTGCGCCCCTCATTAAACTGAAAGCCCTTCGCGCCACGAACATTCACGTTAAAACGTCCGCCATCCAGTTCGCCGCCAACCCGTGCACTGACTTCCCCACCGTCATAATCGCTATCCAGAACATAATTGATAACACCGGCAACCGCATCAGCCCCGTAAATAGCACTGGCACCGTCCCGCAGGACTTCAACGCGCTTAATGGCACCCGTTGGAAGTGTATTCGCATTTGCAGTTGTAACGGGTACGCCAAAATCAGTCTGCGTGATTGGGTGAAGCACCATGCGGCGACCATTGATCAAAACTAAAGTGTTGCCCTCACCGAGACTTCGAAGGTTATAGGAGGCAACATCCCCACGCGCCGCGTTTATACCTGTACCAGCTCCTCTGTCACTGTTAAAACCGATCGCGCCGATTTGGGGTATGGAGCGAAGAAGATCTCCACCGGACTCAAGGCCTCCGGCTATAATATCTTCAGCCGTTACGACTGAAACAGGTAAATCACCTGCAATATTGACGCCCTTGATTTGGGTTCCGATAACGACAACCTCTTCTAATAAAATTTCGTCGGAATCAGATTCGTCGGGTTCATCTACTTGTGCGTAGGCTATTGTCGCCATGAGTGATAGTAACGAAACCGCTAGCTGGACGGCGGTGCGTAGTGATTGTTTCATTTTATAAACTCCCGTTTGCGATTAATTACCATGAGCCTGGACGAATTTAGAACTGTCATGCCTATCTCCCGGAATGGGTGTAACTAAAGTACCGAAGACGGTCTGCTTGCAAATTGCGCAGCGCAGGCGATTCAGGGTACACAAATTATTATGAACAACCTTTTAACAATTACCATTGACTATATCTAATTAAGGTATACCCTTTAGCTATGGTTTAAATAGACTGTGCCTGCACCCGAGGAAATACGATTCATGCGATTACGACAAATTGAAGTTTTTCACGCGGTTTACAATACAGGGTCTGTTTCTGGTGCCGCCCGATTACTGAGCGTATCTCAACCATCAGTCAGCAAGGTTTTGAGTCATGCTGAAATGCAATTAGGCTTTAAGCTGTTTTTCCGGATAAAAGGGAAATTAGTACCCACGTTCGAGGCGCATTCGTTGATTGAAGATGCTCGCAAAGTCTATCAGCAAATCAACGCCATTAAGAACAAGGCAGAAAATCTGAAAGAACATACCCATGGCCATATTCGAGTGGTGTGCATGCCCTCGCTGGGATTAACTTTACTTCCAATGGCAATTGAAAGATTCCACAGGAAGTTTCCAAACGTGACTTTCAATGTGCAAACAAAACATTACGATCAAGTCATGGATTCACTCTACGAACACGAGAATGATCTGGCATTGGTTTCTACCGGTCGGGAACATCCAGGTATCGTCTCAATCGCGATTGGTACGGGGGAACTCGTGCATATTTCTACAAAGAAAACCCGCGTGGAAAACTCAGGTCGGATCACTCTGAGTGAAATTGCGGATGAGAATTTTATTTCAATTTCTAATACCGGTCCGCTGGGTGATCTGCTAAATCAGCGTTTTGCCAGAGAGAATATGACACCGGCTACTTTCATCCAGGCACAAACTTATTATTTGGCCAAAAGCCTGGTGGCAAGCGGCTTAGGATATTCCATATTGGATGAATTTACCGCCAGTGCTCCAGGGTCAGAGAAGGTAAATATCACAGGGTTTGAACCACCTATTGAATTCAAACTGAAATGTTTCTTTCACGACAACCAGCCACTTTCCAAAACCTCGCTTGATTTCGTCGAAAGCATTAAACACGCGTATAAGAAATTACATTCTGCAAGTTCCCAAACACTATCACGGGTTCCTTAACCAACAATTGCTCGAAGCAGCCTGAATTTGCTGTATCAGGGTCATAAGAGATAACTTTGACCTTCTTGAAAGTCTCGCTAAGTTTCTTCTCTATATTCCCCGGCTCCGTATTGTGGGGTTCTCAGGTGGCGAGAAACTCGATTTCCACAAATGCGCATTCGAAATCATTACCGTTGATGACGTCATGTTCGACGCCGTGCTCTCTAAAATAGGGCACGCCAGATTTCATCTCAACGCGCGCTTGCGTTTCCGTTCCATCGTCTATTTCCAGAAAACCATCGAATTGCGGTACCACCACATAAGCATAGTCATGCTTATGCCAACCGGTATTGTCGCCACGTTCTTTAAAGCGCCACTCGGTGACGCGGGTGCGATTATTGTCAATAAAGATGGTCGGCAGTGCAGTGCCGGATTTGTTGTTGTCACTCATGTTTTTTCTCTCTTAATGCATCATTGGTGGCTAGATTTATGTTCGGCCTTCGTTATGCAGCTTACTTCCTTTCTGTACACTCATAATGAAAAAATTAGCGGATATTATTACTTAGTCAGGTTACAGCAGAGTGTACTATGACCACTTCAACCATGTGTAAGGGAGGCAAAACGGTATGCTGAACGCTGTACCCGAATCGATCCCACTTCTAATGGCGCATCGCGGTGATACGGCTCTGTTCCCTGAAAACACGCTGGAAAGTATTCAGGCTGCAGGTGAAGCGGGTATCACCATTATCGAGCTTGATGTCCAACTAACCCGCGACCGCGTTCCGGTACTTTTGCATGACGACAATTTGCAGCGTACCGCTGGAATTAACCAATCAATTTTTACGCTTGATATTGCTCAGGCAACCACTATTGAAGTGTCTGATCCGCAGCGCTTCGGGAATCGTTTTACTGACATTCGATTAACTGCGCTGGAAACGGCGATTGCGTTGTTGAAACAGCATCCTGATTGGACGTACTTTGTTGAAATTAAACGCCAGAGTCTGGACCACTTCGGTACGGCTGTGGTGGTTGAGCA
>Ga0105053_10002827_pt1 | contig 26663 bp, 12 predicted proteins | sample BON01_FD_78093 | JGI IMG/M metagenome (GOLD analysis project Ga0105053, IMG submission 78093) | Freshwater microbial communities from Lake Bonney liftoff mats and glacier meltwater in Antarctica - BON-01 | ecosystem: Environmental > Aquatic > Freshwater > Ice > Glacier meltwater | place: Lake...
AATTTCAAAAGTTTAATAGTTGTTGTAGGTTGATCCATTTGGGGGGGGGTTAAATTTTAATTATCTTCTGTTTGTTCAAAAAAAAGCAATTTTTGTTGTGTTTAAATAATAAGGGGTTAAATTTTAATTATCTTCTGTTTGTTCAATAAAAAGATAAAAAAACTCGGAAAAGGGTTAATACCTTAGTGGATAAAAGCCATCAAATGCTAATTTCTTAATAAACAAGGGTATCTTTTTGAAAGAAAAGGGCCTGATAGCAATCCGTGAGGTAATCAGAAGCAAGAACTTTATGGGGAATCACTGAATTCACATTGTACTTCTCCTGATGTAATTTAATTGCATCCCTCGACGTGACAACTATGTCGCCTGCAAACGAGTTCCATGAAGTAGCCACTAAAGTATTTAAAAATACCTTATACATTGATGTCCCTCTCTCTGCATACCCAAAATGATCTCGCATACCTACCAAAAATCTCTGCAATAATATCTTAGTATCCATACCCCATCCCGCGCCAATGCCAATAATGAAAGGAATCAAAATATGACCAGACCCTGTCGCAAAATTTTGATACTTCAACTTCTTTAACTTGACCTTAGAAGCTAAAACCTCGTCAGGTGATAATTTTTCATAAGATTTCGCAAATGGATCAACAAAGGAAACATCTATACGTAAATCGAAGTCCCGTCTGGATCCATTAACTGCCATAGAATCAAAGAAATGAGCATCTAAGATTTTCCGTCACCAGAAGAATTGCAATTGTACACCCGTCCACCAACAGAATCCACCATGTTTTCAATAAATTGAATGGAACCCCCCGCAACATTTCCTATTTGAATCGAAAGCAGGAATGGTCTTGACTTCCCAACAGTATCAGGCGATGCTTGTATTCGTTTTTATTCTCCAACTGTCAGGGATTCTCTTCTACAAAGAAGGCTTTTTTCTTACTCGCGTTGAACTTCCTGAGCGAAGTGTCTGCGAAGATATTCCTAAATGGAGAAATGATGGTGTTCCAAGTGACCGTGCTTGCTGGACAAAGGAACATCACACTTTCAAACGAGCGATAGTCATTGTGATTGATGCTTTAAGATACGATTTTGCAGCATGGGATGATTCTTTGACACACGAGAGATTCTTTGAAAATAAACTTGTTGCCATTCGGGACGCCCTGATTTCGAAACCCTTGAATTCACTTCTAGTTCCTTTCTATGCTGACCCTCCTACTACTACTATGCAGAGATTGAAAGGAATTGTTACTGGGGGGCTTCCTACCTTTTTAGAGATTAAAGATGATGTTGCGGCGAAGGAGATTACTGAAGATAATTTTATTGACCTGTTAGCCCATAGCGGAAGGAACTTGACCTTTATGGGCGATGATACATGGACTGCACTTTTTCCTACGCAGTTCCATCGTTCATTTCCTTTTCCATCCTTTAATGTTAAAGATCTAGATACGGTTGACCGAGGAGTTGAAGAACACTTACTCCCTGAAATACGTCGTGATGATTGGGACATTGTGATCGGTCATTTTCTTGGCGTTGATCATTGTGGTCATCGTTATGGATCCGAAAATTCAGAGATGTCAAGGAAGTTGGGGGAAATGAACATGGCCGTTGATAGTGTCATTCGAGAAATGGAGTTGGGGTCATATGATGATACGGTTCTACTCGTTTTTGGAGACCATGGGATGACTGCAGATGGCAATCATGGCGGTGCATTGGATGAAGAGGTTGGAGCCGCTCTTTTTGTTTATTCTACAAAACCCCTATTGCTGGGAGGTAAAGATGTTTTTGACGCGAAAGTTGGCAACTATGAAAAACTTCGAGAAGATTTTACAGTGGAACTTGATTTGCTTCATCCTGGAAACCGCCACCAATCCGGAGATCGTCATTGGCCTCTTGGTCGTAGACCTAATGTGGATCAGATCGATTTAGCTCCTACACTTGCTCTTCTCCTTGGACTTCCTATTCCCTATGGTAATTTAGGAACCATTATTCCAGAGCTATTTTTTCGAAGTGATGCACCATCAGACGAAGAGAGCGAATGGGTAGAGAGATATAGAGTGCTCAATGATGCAATGGAACTTAACGCAGGTCAAGTACTACGCTATTTGAGAGAATACGCAGCAAGGACTCGGAAACAAGTATCAGATTATCTCGTGAATGAATTAAATGAAACTGCGATTAGCTTGTTCAAGAATCTAAGCCGATACGAGGAGATGTTTAAAAAGAATGAAATTTCTTCCATGGAGCTGAGGCGCATGCATCATCATGTATATACTACATTGAAGAAGTTGCTAGCGAAAGCATCTTCTTTAGGCCGGGATTTATGGACAGAATTTAATATGTTGTATATATCAATTGGGATCGTACTCATGGGATTCGGCACCGCCATTTTACTCGTGTCCCTTTATTTTCACATGAAAAGATGTTTAGCTTTCGGATACAAAGAATTTCGCAATGAAGCTGCTAGTGTTCTCTTGGCCATATTTCTCCTACTTGCGAGGCTGTCAAATAGTTATATTGTTACGGAATGCCGGGTGAATGCATTTGTTACTACTTCGCTTGTGATTTCCAAATTACTGGTATCATACAAAAGGAAAGATAAAATGTGTTTACTAGTAGTTGGTCTTGGTTCTCGGTTAAGTGTCGATTTAGCCCCTACGCAGTGGTGGAGAGGACAAGAAGCGGTTTATGGTGATGTTACCACTCTGTGGTTTTGGACCTGGTGCCTTGTTCCGCTTTTAATTGGAGCCATTTTGATAATTTTGAATGCAGGAGCTTCTCGCTTTGGTCTGCTGTTGCTTCTACAAACTTGTTGCACTTGGTTGCATTGGCTCCTTCAGGCTAGTGGCGTCGAAATTACTAAACATGCTTTGGTGCGAATCGTGTATCTACTCACACTTGTAATTATAGGTTCATCTCTTTCCAACCATTTTAAAGGCGAGATGACACCACGTCAAATGTTAGGACAGCTAGCCCTCTCGCTGTTGCTCCCTCTGATACTTGTCACTGGACCTGCTTCACCTCTTGTCATTCTGATTACTTCGATACAACTAGCTTGCGTATATTTCGCGTACCACAAATGTGGATTGTCCCTGATTACTTCCAGCATTCTATGGTTAATGATCGCCAACAACGTATTCTACGCAACAGGACACGAGACATTCTTCAATAAACTTCACTATCTATCTCCATTTGTAGGCTTTGATGAGCATCACTATCACAGAGGAATTTTGATGATGGGCTTTAACACCTTTGGGATGTATATTGTCATGGTACTCCTGCTTGCAACATTTGGTCATTTGAATATATCTCCTAATTTGAACGTCAGGATACTGCAGTTGGCTTTGCTTTGTTTTCAGTCGCTGCTTAGTTTGACCACCTTTGTTTTTGTCGCCATTCAACGACGACATTTAATGGTATGGGCCATCTTTGCACCCAAGTTTGTTTTCGATGCATTCACAATATTAATTGTACAAGCAACGAGTATTGTTGCATCATTAATTCTCAACGTCTAGTATTGCATATTTATGAATTAAATACAACTGTACATCTAATAAAAAACTTTTATCTTCCAACTTGACAGTAAGTGTGTGGAAACATCGTGCTTCACAACTCCATTGTACATTTTTTAAATCATTTTCTTTAGTGATCGACTCCTATATTAAAAGATAAGTTAGCAGTAGGACAACATTGTGGGCTGAGTCACTGCGTGTGCACACCGCAATGGAACTGAGATTCATCTTCGCAAATCACGATGGCGTCTCTGTAGAACATTCTTTCAATGAAAACGAATCCCCGGAAGATGCCAAGCATTTCCTTATGACCAACTGGCCGAGTAAACTAGACTCTGTGTGTGACCCATCGAGACTACGACTACTTTGTATGGGAAAAGAGCTCAAAGGTGCTAAGGTTACTCTCGCATCTCTTAATATTCCAAAGTATGAAGACCATCCAACTCCAGTCAATGTATCTATTCTTCCTAAAGCAATACCTGGCGCTGACCCCGTGAAACAACCAGCTCCAGGTTGTTGTGTCGTCTCGTAACGGTGTTCGATATTTTGAAAATACGATTATTTTATGTTCAAAGTTATTAATCACATTTACACATTCTAATTCTCCCCAAAAAATCCGCTGTTATCGTTGTTTGGGCACTTTGGCACAGGATTTCCCAAACTGGGATGGCAGGCAAGTTACTGTTCATGGCAAGATGTCCATCTGATAAAGGGAGCAACAAATAAGGACTTGATCTCATGTTGAAATGCTTGGAAAAGTTGCTATTAGCTTCAAGCATGCATATATTGAACTTGTCCATGAGTTCTCCGGCGGAAAAGTTGAACGATTTCCGGGCAGTGAATTGGAAAATGATAACTCCGTTCTCCGTTTTGAGCAGTTCAAAGTTCTTATCGTTGGAAATTAGATTCGCCAACGAGCACTCTTCCTCGATAAATTCATCTATGACAGTGCATGCATTGAGAACATCGATAGTAGCAGTGGCAACATCCTCGAAAGTGACGACTGCAATCTTCGAACAAGGTTGGATAGGCCAATTTCCCAGGTTCGAAATAGACACGCGCTGATTTCCACTTTGCTGTATTTTGAAATAAGTGTCTGGGAACTCGTAAAGGTGTAAAGTTCCTTTTAACCTCGTGATGCAGTCGTGTAGTTGAGGAGCAAGAAACAAAAGTTGCTGCAACAATACGAAACTCAATGGTGTTACACTTTCAAAAGAAATTGTCTTCCATCGATCCAAGTGAGAAACTTGTGTAGAACTATCTTGAGCTGTTCGACGAAGATCCAGCGATGATTCGTTTGCAACCATATATCGAAGGGCTTCGTTACAAGTTGAAACATTTCTATCTTTTTTACGCACTATCCTTCCAAAACCTTCTCTTTCTTGCTCAATGCGCGTAACACGTAATATTCTTTCTATATCAACTGCACCGTAGCTACATGGAATAATACATGCCGTACATACTTTGCGAGCATCGTCTATAATACTATCAAGTTGACATGTATCAACTAAATCACTTTTATTAAGCAACACGATGTCGGCAAAACCAAATCCAGTAGCTTCAAACCTGTCTACATCAACCACGTGAATAACCGATTCCAGTGAAATATCAGAAGAAAGTTCATTCTCTAGAATGGCCATAGTGGTAGAAGGATCTGCAACTCCACTTGTCTCGACTATGAGGTACTCCAACTTAGAAGACCTTGAAAGATTAGCAACTGCGTCTTGAAGCCCATCTTTAAGGGAGCAGCACACACATCCGCTGCTTAATTCAATTACTTTATTTCCTTCCGGAGATATCTCGCTCAAGTCTTCAGAATCAATATTTAAGGAGGAATAATCGTTGACAATTAGGCCCAACTTAATATCAGGGCCAATCAGTTGAACGATTCGAGATAATAAAGTGGTCTTTCCAGATCCAAGATCCCCTGTAATAAGAGATAGAGGCAGATTTTGTGGGCGACTTCGTGTAGTGCGTTCGATCACCTCGACGAAAGCATCGCATCTACTGTTCGTCTGACTGCGTATAACGTATGGATTATATCTTCGTTTTCTGCGACTTCTTCGCTTTCGAATGCAATAAGAGCCGGCAGCTGCCAAACACAATGCAATGAACGACCAGTGCTGAATCGTTGTCATAAGAGGCACAAAATTATAAGTATTAGGGTCTACTTAGTATATCCAAATTCAAGTTTGGGTTCAAGATTCTTGTTTCGCTAAGGTAAATGCAAATGGCTCCTGGTCTCTGCGGTGCTTTATTGGGATGGGAATTCCTGATTCACTGCTGAGGACACGCGCACACTCGTCCAGTGCATGTCGAAAGTGTCGAGCAGCATGCAACGACATATCCCTAGGTACGCAGCACCGATCACGAATATACCTCAGAGAAGAAGCTGTATCCAATGGTGGCAAAATCAAAACTCCTGTGATCATAAATGTCATGGCGCATCGAAATGCCTCATCAATATTTCCACTCCTATGAGGATTCTGTTTCATTATGCTGTTTTTATGTCTGATGACCCTCGCAAGGCATAGTTGCGATGAGTCGACTGGAGCTTTAATATGGCAATCCGGTACTGAAAAGTATGGTCCGCCATTTACAAGATTTTTGCATTTCATTTGCTCTGGTTCATTTGTTTCAAAGCACCCACCCATTTGAGGTGGTAAATCATGGCAGTGGGTGTGAAAATCACTTTGTGTTCCTCTATACGCGGGTCGTTCTTCAAGTAGGTCAAACCATCGAGATATGTTTTTGAATTCCCCGTCCCTTACCTTGAAGCCCTTGTAATAAAACAAACTAGCAGCCATCCGTTCGATAAATGGCAAAAAACAGCAATCAATGGAAGAAAATTCGTCCATGAAAAAACCAGTGTTTCGTGTACCCAGTTTGTCGTCGACCAAAGAAAGGACACGCTTGAAAGAAGCACCTCTATTTTTTTCGTCTATTTTGGAACGCGATGGTTGACAGAGCCATCGGCACCATTGAGCAAATAGTTCTCTTTCTAATTGACGTAAAACCAACGCTTCCGGGTCGTTTAGTGAAACAGTAAGAACTCCAAACTCAGTTTCTAGCGCCTCGAGAATATCATCACTTTCTACATAGAGATGTTCGTCTATTTTCAATGCCGGCATCATACCATTTGGTACTAGCTTTTTATACCAGGTTTCCTTTTGACCATAACAGGCCATGGATATCTTTTCTACTTGGTATGGAATTTTTTTCTCCTCCAGCCATATCCATACCTTTTGACAATATGGGCACCACGCATGGACATCTCTGTACAACGTAACTCGAATCGACTCCTTTGGGTTTCCAAATAGTCTCAACCTGCTTTGCGACACGCAAGGACCACTGGCGAGATCGATGTCATTTAACACGTTTGGTACAAAGCCATGAAGTTCATCCCATGTAAATGGTCTTTTCTCCTTGATAGCACGGAGAGATTCAACGGCAGATGGGATTAGTTGCAGATCATCGATCATCGTTTATATAACCTTGGCTACTTATTCACCCACTCGAAACGGGGGTCGTACCGCGGATGTTTGCAACGGCTCTCTGTCATTGAGAAAAGTCACATGTCGCGGGCCAAAATCGATATTCGTAAAGTGGTTCATGATAATGAATCCGGGAATGATGGTCCTGATTGCAGTGATAGATTTGAAGAAGATCGACCCGATTTGAAAAGCAAAATTGAAGAATGCACATCATTGAGAAGAAATTTTGATACGCTGTCAAAAGCAGCACAACGAGATAGAAAAGAGATCCAAATTTTGAAAAAACAACTTTGGGAAAGCTCGACTGTGGCAGAATCCACACATGCTGAGCAAATAAAAATACTGGAGAATAGTATTTTATCGTTGCGAAATGTTCACGAGGTGGAAACATGTCACGCTTCGAAGCTCGAGCAGGAAAACAGTGAGTTGCTCCAAGAGGTACAAACAAAAGAAGAAATTATGTCTAAACTTCTTTCTAACTTGCAACTCTTGTCCGTCCAGCTCGCTGAGGAGAGGGAGAAGGCAGCCCAAAAAAATCTGCAGAACTTGGAACTAGAATCGAAATTGAAATTTGAACTCGAGGATGCTAAAAAAAAGATAGAGGCCCTTGAAAGGCTCAATATTGTTTTGAAAAAGGATGCATTGGATTTGAACATACGTTTAAACTCACAGAACGAATCATATAATTCGGCAACGGGTAACGCACAAAAGCTCCAAGATCAAATTTCCGAATTGAAAAAAAGTCATCTGGAAAACAGGCTTCAACTTGAACAAAGTCAAACCCGTTGTGAATTCTTGGCTGATCAACTTGGAAACAATAAGAATGCACTGGAGTTGGTCAATAATGAGATTCGTATGGACAAAGCTCATATCCGAATAGTCCTCGAAGAAAAGGATGCATTAAAACATGAATTGCGTGAAATTCGTTCAAAGTCTGAAATCAACCTGAACCTATTGAGAAGGAATTGCGATTCCGAGGTGAGTCAATTACAAGGGGAAATACAAGTTGCAGAAACCAACTTGATGAAATCCACTCAGGGGTATGAAGAAAGAATCCTCCAACTTGAAGAATCGTTGCATCGTCAGGAAGAACTCCATAAATCCACAGCTTTCTCTGACAATAAGGAAATCTCCATCCTTCAAAACCGAATTGTGGAACTTGATGCAAATGCTGCCGAAACTCTTGAAGCGAATGAAAAAGCAAAGGTATTTTTAGTTCAAACCAACGAGAAGTGGGATGCGAGAATGGCTACTTCGAAATATCAGCATCAAGGTGAAATTCAGAGATTGAAAGCTGAAAATGAAGTTTCAAAAAATGAGATGATCTCAAACCATTCCAAAGACCTGACCAAATTGAATATCCATATTCACAGTCTCCAGGAAGATGCAAAAGACCTGCAAACCCAACTCAATAAAAAGGATTCAGAACTCAGTGACAAAGATTCCAAACTCAACCAACATCATCAAATGATTGTTGGTCATCTACATCAGAAATTAGAAGAACTTGAACAGAAACTTGGAGACTGTCATCGTACTTTGTCCAGCACAGAAACCGAAAAACTGTTAGTAGAGAAATACCTGGAAGAAACGAATTGTCTTGCCTCTTCGTTAGGAAGCAAAGTAAAACGACTTGAAGAGGCGATGTTAATACAACAACAGTCTCTGCAAAAAGGATGGGATGAACTGAAAGGGAAGGATAAGCTGCTCAAAAACAAAAAGACAGAGTTAGGAAGTATTCTTCATAGAGTATCCTGTGCTCAGGAAGCCATGGAAGGCGATCTGACGTGTTTAAAGTGTTTGGAGCTATTGGAAAAGCCGCAGGTAATAATTCCACATATGACAAGATGCTGCCTCAAGTGCGTGACCAATGAGGATGATGAACTCATCACTCTCTATGATGATCAGAGCTTAAATACCCTTTGCGGCAAGTTTATTTTTCTTCGTCAAGCATTGGGTTCATTGAAAATTGAATTCGAAAGCATGTAGTTGTATTTTTTTTATAATTGATGACATGAAACAACAAAAGAAGATCTATTCCTCTTCTGCGTTTAACTTGGAACTTCTTCTTGAAGAATTTTTCCTTTTTACCTTTTTGGATTCAAAATCATCAGAGTATTTTTCTTCTTCCGTTCCTCTCGAGGATTTTTTTTGCTTTCCTTCTTTGAGTTTGGAGAATTTCTTTTTCTTCTTTTTCAAATCGATCGACTCATCTTCGTTCCTTTCTTCTTTCTTCTTCTTTTTCACTTCGTTTCTTACTCCTGCGTCATTTTTAGACTCCGAATTGTCTTCTTCTTGTTCAAGTGCCTCCTCAAATTTTTTGATTAAATAATCGCATCTATCGATAGAAGCCCGCGGTTTGACCATTTCACGAAGAGTTTCTCTTCCGGTTCTTCCAGTCCAATGCTCCAAGGTTCTTCGAAGCTCTTTGACCCAAGCTGTTGCTGCTTCCAAACTATCCGTTCGAATTATTAAATTACGAATTTTCGAATCGATTTCAAGACTGTATGTTCCATACTCATCTTTATTGAAAGTATCCTCGAGTCTGCTTTCTGTATTAAGCACCCGTATTCTCATAATTTGCTCAAAGTTTATCCAACCACAGCAAGGATTTACTGCCGCATTCGGCTCGTCACTCTTGTACCACTTTATTTTGTCCTTTATAACAACAAAGTAACGCCGGCTCCATGGCTTGGTTAATACACTGCTGATTGACATATCTTCATGGGATCTTCTGAATTTGTGAAACCAACCTTCTACTCTTGGTGACGCCATTACGATTTGTTCGAGTAACGGCTCGAATTGGCGGGGCTACCCGCAGAGAAGTAAATTCAAATTTCGTATTAATGATTTACTGTCGGAAGTGTTCCCTCATCCGTTTGCTTGGGAATTATGATCTACTATGTTGCACGGAGCTGAAGATTTCGGATGTATTGAAGGCGCTTCATTGTATCACCATAGATTAAATAGCGATCTGTACAGGATGCATCGCTGGCACGTAACAATTCCTATAAATCGAATAAACTCCTCTTATTCTAATCCAGAAAAACAAGATCTTCAATACATAGAGTATTAAAATACACGGGAAGCTTCGATGAGGGATGTAGACCCTTACGCACTCAAGGTAGACGGCTCTGATATCTACCATGTCTGGACAGCTTCTTGAAGCTCCAGCAAATATTGCATTACGGCTGAATTTGAACACAAAGTACCAACGACTTCTAGCACTTCAATATCATTTGTTAAATAGGTAGAGTATTCCCAACTAAAAACCGAAAACTCCTAATCAGGCCATACATCATGAACTACTACAACTTATTATGTATCCTTTTTTTTGAATGAGCTATCTCAACAGATCCGTGTTCTTTTCTTTTCTTACATTTATAGTAGAATAATCTGAACACTATGTAGAACAAAACGGTCTGTTATCTCCGATTTGGAAACAAACGTGGGAGAATAAGTTTTACGAGACACTTTTTACTTAAGTGCGTGGGATTCATATCAAGATATTTTAACGAACTCAGGGTACGATCTATCCGCAACCATTCAGATACTAGACTTTCCCAGGAGCTATATACGAACTAGGAGAGTATCGATATCTCAAGTGAATATGTACACAATTAATCAGCTGTTAAATTCAGTTATCTTAGCCATGTGCCTCATGAATAGAGCAAACAGATGAGATTATGACGTAGCATCACATGGTGTGTGGTGGCATGCAGACGTCACAATTCCAGCGTCAAAAATTGACCACAAGATAAAAATGCACGCACCACTATGTATTAACGTAGTATCTATATTCTGTATAGTTGTGTCCTATGTACTAAAAAAGTGCACTAGATCCGTTGGTCCAAAAGGAATATAAAAAAAAGAGAGGATGAGTTCCGCTCGAAATACAAAAAGGAGTCAAACTTGTCTCGCGCAGAATACGTTTTCTGTCATTAAAGCAAATAACCTGCAATTTTATATTCTCCGAAAATATAAAATTATCAGCAAACCTACAATCGACTCAAGTTCATACAAATCAAACAATCCAATGAAAACAGTATTCTTATTTCCAGGCCAAGGCGCACAAGCCATCGGAATGCAAGGTAGCCAACAAAGTAGCATTGCGAAGGAAGTATTCGAGAAAGCCAATAATATTTTAGGTTATGATTTGCATGATTTATGCTGCAAAGGCCCTCTTGAGAAACTCAACAGCACCAAGTACAGTCAGGTAGCGATATTTGTAGTTTCGTGGATTAGTTTCCTCGAATTGAAACAAGCCAAAAAGGTTGAACTCGCACAAGCAGATGATATTTGGTATGCTGGTTTGAGTCTTGGTGAGTACACTGCCTTGGCGGCTGCTGGTGTGCTATCGTTCGAAGACTGTTTGTTGTTGGTGCAAGAGCGTGCTCGATCGATGCAGAAGGCATGTGAAAATCACCAAGGAGCCATGATGACGGTATTGGGTCTTGAAGGATCTGTTCTTCGAGAATTATGCAAATCGGAAGGAAGTTCCGTCGTAGTAGCCAACTATTTGTTTCCTAAAGGCCAAGTAGTTTCGGGTGATGTCAAAGCAGTTGCCTCACTAGAACAAAGTTGCAAAGCAGCCGGAGCTACAATGACAGCCATGCTCAAAGTCAGTGGCGCATTTCACAGTGAAAGTATGAACCCAGCAAAAAGTAGTCTTGCTGCGGTACTAAACAAGTCCGCATTTCAGACTCCTCCAAAATCACCGAAACTAACGGTGTTCGCCAATATAACTGGAGAGTCGTACGTATCCCTGTCGAAAGAGTGTGTGGTAGATACCCTGTTACAACAGCTCTCGGGCTCGGTTCAATGGGAATCCATTCTTCAACAAGTTACAACTTCATTTCAAACAGGGGATCTCATGTTTGAAGTTGGACCAGGAAAACAAATAGGATCTATGGTCAGAAGAATGAACCCTTCAAAAGAGTGCATGAAAAGTTTTCAAAGTGTATGTGCTGGACAATATGCTTCGTCTATTTTAGAATTCAGCTCCATAATTCCATCGTCCAGATTCCTTGACAAAGAAAATTCTGGGAACAAAGAAAACAGTTTCATTCACGCCAAAAAAAGAGTTCTTCCCAAATCCTTTTTTTTGGCTCCAATTCAAAAAATAGACAATCTGACTTTGTCCGAAAAAAGGATTGGAATGGATGTCACCAATACATATCGAAATGACAATATGAGTGTATCCGAAATCCCAAGGAGTTTTGGAACTGATGTCACCAATACCTTTCAAAATGAAACATCCTCCCCTTTCGCAGCCAAGTCAACCAAGACACTTTTAAGACGGTCTATCTCATTTAAAGCCATTTCCATTTAAGAAATCGATTAATTATGTTTACAACTCTCCTATGAGATGCCAGGAAACGGAACCATCCTTATGCGTTACTACTATGTACATCTCATCAGATCCCATCTTGATATCCTGCACTAAACTTCCGTCTAGGTCTTTCCTTAACACAACTCCGAATGTTGAAACATCTAACACTTCAAAATAACTATTGCATGCCAGCAAGACGTACTTTGAATTTTGAAAAGGATACATTTTCAAAACTTTGTGGTTGTACGGCACAGTGGATATGAATCCATTGTTGATCGAAAAGCGATGAAGTTGGTAGCCATCATCAATTGATTGTGACTGTGCTACGATTTGCCCTAATCGAGTAACACAAATTACGGTAATGGATTGAAATCCTTTGAAATCTATATTGATGGACCGCAAGAAAACACCATCACTTGCTGAATGCAGTATCATTTGAGGGTTGTTCATGGAAGTGGAGATGATAATATCTAAATCGGCACTCAAATAAAGGTTAGATATTGGAGACTCGTGGCACCCAAATAACCAATGCCTGGGGCCACTGAGATTGTTAAGAATCGGGGTATTGGCTATTTTCTTGGGACGGAAAGCTGAGAAGAATTTGTTGATGAGCAATCCGGAAATCGAACTCTCATGGTCATTATGTTCCTCTGAATCGCTACCATCCGTTTCAGTTTGTTTAGCTTCCTCTTGAAGGCTCTGAACTGTTTCTTCTACAATGTTAACAGCTACAAGATTCCATACGAGAATTGTTCCATCAAAGCATCCTACTGCAATACGCGAACACGATTCATCAACGGAAATTACGGTAGCGATCCCGCTGCCACGATGCAATTCCACATTCTGCACTAGTTTTCCATCCAACAAGGAGTGAATTTTAATAGTACCATCTACATGACCGCATGAAATAATTGTATTTGCGTATCGACACGCCTTTCCAACAGTCGACCAGTACGTTTGTGATTTTGAGATTTCGTTTTGAATCAACATGGTTTCATTTCCTTTGGATTTGCAATGGTATTTCCTCAATGACCCGTCCGACCACAAAACATGAAAAAGGGAGACATGTTCCCATCCACTTCCGCTTTGCAATCTCCGCAGGATGCCGGTAGCTTCGTCCTCAATGAGAATATTCGAATAATTGACACAAGATTGGGATCCAAATATACCGATTGTAGATACATTCTGTGCTCCCCGTGAAGCACAATATACTGAAAATGGATTTCGAACCTGTAATCTGTGGGTTCTAGAAGGTTTTCTTTTCGGATGAGGCTTGGAAAACAAAAGAGCCGGGGTTTGGCCAAAAAAGGCAATTTGTGTTTCAATGGACCTTCGAAGCATGGGATCTTTCACTGACTCCAGATCAACTGCATCTTCATATGTCAGGTAGTAAAAGAGATTATTGGCCTTTTCAGCCTCTAAACCTCGTTGTTTCACTCCGAAAATGAGATCAATCCAAAGGTGAATTGATTGGCTCACTACATCACTTTCTAGCGCCTCCATATTTGTTCTTACAAAGGTCTCAACAGAATCATTAGCCCAAGCAGGTAATATCACATTGTCAACGACTGTCCCATTTTGACGTTTTCCAAATGAAGCATCGTTTTGGTTCAAAAACATTTCTCCAAGATAAAACCATTCGGGGGTTAATTCCTTGACATCGGAATCGGAGCCTAGACAATTTTTCCAGGTTTCTTCCACGGAATGGAAAAGACGATCTGCGTGATCAAACCGACCTCCTTGAAGTTCCTTTGCGAATTGCGTGAACGGCTCTAATCGCATCAAATAGTACAATACTGAACCTATGGTAGAATAGTGGGAGCCATACAGAAACGGTGGCACGTTGTTTTCGTCACTCTCAAGACTTTGTTTCCGCTTTATAAATCGATCAAGTCTCTGTGGGTTCAGTGCTCCAATTGGTTTCGATAGATCTCGGTACACTTTTGGATCATGTAAGTCGATGCTTGAAGATGTGTAATCTGTTAATATCCAAGGGAACACAGGGTACTGAGTTAAATCATTGTAAGTCCTTCCCGCGGCAGTGTTGAGATTCATGAGATATTCAAAAGTAGACATTTCACAATGAACCCATTTGTCTGTCCATTCCTCTTTCCTCAATTCAATCAGCTGTTGGGGTTTGTACAACTTTGACAATGCTGCATGTTTGTGTACAACAGATATCGCATTTCTGGTATAATTTCTCATGTGTCCAAATGACAGCAGTCGCGGTTTTTGCTTAATGATCCTTTGAAAAACAATATCGTTCTCATCGTAGCCAGGAAAGTTAAACAGGTAATTTTTCCGATTCAGAAAAAAGAATTCCAAAGCGCTGGACTGAAGTAAATATCGTCGACGATGAATGTCACAAAGATCGCACAATGCCCAACGACGGGGCTTCAAAATAAAGGCCGATAATTCTTCACGTTGGCAACTAGGATCCCAATATATGGAGTCAGGACTCAACTCCGAAATATTTTCAAAATCCTCATCTGATTGACGCCTTTCAAATACGGGACTAGAAACGTCTTGTTCCTCTGTGTCTCCAGGAATAGAAACAAAATCGCCATAAAAGTATATGTGAGTTACAGTGATATCCATTCGTCCACGAACAACGCATAATGGCAACACTAATTCACACTCTGTTGAATGAACAACCTTCTCATTCCTTGCAGCATAGTGTACTGATTTTAAATCAACCACATCCCAATCAGTAGAGGCGATGGATGTTGCTGGTTTTTCACTTGGAACAGGATGCTTTTGTGGCGGTGCCATCTTTGTCAGAGAAGTTAATGAGGAAACCACTTGACCATTTCCAACTTTGAATAATTGAACTCGATGACCTTTATATTCTTGTTTCAAACGAAGTCGCATTCTTAAAGAATTTTCACATCGGTCAACTTTCGAAATGAGTTTACATAGTGAACCATTAAACTCCGCAGGAACCCACGTGACAAATGTATTAATTGGAGACAAGCAACTATTCTTTAGAAAACGTTTCCATCGATTCACCCCAACAGAATCCATTTCCAATCGATCATGTTTCCAAGAACTTCTTCGAGTGGATTCCTCATAGTAATTCAAAGAAAAAACTTGAACCCCTACTTCGATTCTTGAACAGGATCGAGTCATTTCAACCTTGCGTGAGTTGATACGATCCGATAGATATTTTACTCGAGCACCGTGTTGCAGGAATAGAGATGATTTATATTGGTTATTTTGTTCCTCGATGTATTCCTTCAAGCCCGACATGGATGGGGGTCGCGACACACGAGGTACTAGCCATTGACATCTCACCAATGCAGCGGCCTCCGCACCTCGAACAATATCATGCCCTGTTAATTGTCTGCATATTCTTGTTACAAGATGTTTCAATCCAGTGCTGATCCCGGATTCAACTTTGGTTGATGGTTTCGCATTCAAAATACCAAAAACCGTGGAAACTGATTCACGAGGTTCATCCTGTGTTTCAAATAGCCAATCACCCAAAATGGATGCCAACAGCACCATACGTTCTGAATCAGAAAAAGATATTGGTGCGTCGGGCTCCTCTATAATCACAAATGCATCATTACTACTTTTCCGTTGGGGTGTGTGAACAGGACTAGGCAAAGATAATAGAGGCATTGGAGAACATGGATCAGGTTTAGACGCCACAATAAAAGGAGAATTAAACAAAGTAGGCGAGGACATTGAATACCTTGGAGACTCTACAATATCTGTGCTAGCCTTTCTATGAGTAAATACCTTTAATTGAAACGGAGGAGAGGATTCCAATGTATACGTCGATCTGTCGCCTCCTGCGAACAACCCAGCCTCACCCAAAAGTGTCTCAATCGTTGCAAGGTGAGAAAGAATTACCTTCGTTAATTCTATATAGCCAATGCTTTCTGTATTCAGAGTCTTAATACTCGTCATGATTGATTTCAGCGCCGAAACGATCGTTTCACATGCACTCCAGACATAACCCCCAATAGGCATCGGAAATTGATCACACAAAACTTTGATATCTTTTGAATCCACCTTGCCGGAAATGGAGACTGGATTTAATAAATCGCCATATTTAGTCCATAAGCCTAACCAAAATTTATTTTGAATCTCTGCATCACGAATATACTCTTGCCTGTATTTCCTTTCAAGAATAATAGTACTCAAATTAATAGTTGAAACCGAGTTGGGGATATTGATAGCAGGAAGTTGGACAGATGCTGATGGAATACCATATGTGCTCAATACACGAGACAATAACGTGACAAATAAAATCGTCGTTCGTACCAAATGAACTTCCTCATCTTTATTTGCGTCGTCCTTGTGCACAGAAGCCAAACAAATTTGTTTCAAGACTTGATAGCTGTTCAGAATGAGAACCCTGGCTGCTTCTACGCCCGCCTGCGCTTGGCGAAGGACTTGAACGCTCCTAGCAAGGAGACGCCATAACAACGAAATACAAAGATTCTGACGATGGACGATGTAGAAGTGGCTTAGTCCGTTCCATAATGCATGCAGCCTCACAGGATATGATTCTTTACTAGTATTTCCAGCCCTTTTTGGAGGAGAAAACAATGACTTGGATTCTGCAACTTGTAAATGAGAGAAATCGGTAGATCCAATCATCCTGTGAAATACACATAACGAATACAATTCCAAGACCTTCTCTTCAATAATACTACTGTCTGGTTCTCCGTCTAACAACATTGACAGTAGCAATTGCTGCCATCCAAATACACGAGTGAACAAATTTCGATTCTGGCTTGCAATCGTAGGATCTTCAGTGTCGTCTAGCAGTTTAGATACCCGCGACAGTGCATGAATACGCACTTTACTTGACGAATGGGAGAGGATCTCGAATAAGGTTCTGAATAGAAGAGGATATTTGATGGATGACTTGTCTCGGCTAACAACTTGTCCAGAGAAATCTAACTCTTCATCGCACATGAAGGAAATGATACACTCCGTACATTCGTCAGTCCATTCAAAAGCTGATATTCTTAGAAATGTTGCCAAATGTTCCAAGAACTCAGCATTAAGCATAAATCTCCCATTAATACTAGTCGTAGAATCTGCAACTGGATCGTAACTATTTCCAGTTTTTTGGGTATAAACATGCAACAACCTCAAAATCAGGATTCGAATTCCCGGCGAAACTCCAATTAGAGACCATAGTGGAACAAGGTTTCCTAAATTCTCAATATACTGAAGAATTCCAACCAACCTCTTAGTAAAGGCTCTGCTGACAAGTGAAATCACGTACTGAATGATAGCCTCTAAAGTATCAGGATGGTTACGATTCGCAAGGCAGCTATTAAGAATAGATTTCACATCTTGTTGCGATATTCTATACATCAAACCAATGCTATCCAGTAATGTTTCATTCTCATTGGGTGACAACAAATAAGGAGCATGGAATGCGGTTCCATTTGTTCGAGGTCCACAAACGAAAACATCAAGAATTCCCAAAATACCGATTCTGCAAGATGCTAAATCAGCAGCTGAAGTAGAGCAACAACGTGGATCAGATTGATGGTCGTAATAGAAAAACAGGGAATCCAGCAGATATTGAATGGATATGATTTGTTTAATATCCGTCCAATGAATAGTAAGGTGATCATGCATCGAAGCAAAAAGATATTCATGCACTGGAAAGGACGCATGTTGCCAAATTGCAAAGTCAAAGAAAAGTTCATAGGAATGTGTATACAAAAGTTCACTAGAAGCAAACCAGGTTTGTCGTACATTCTCCACTGATTCGTAGTCGGTTAGAGGTGTATCTTGACCGTTGCTAGACACATTCCGGGTACTTCCATGGTCCGGCACATGAAAACGCACTATGTCGGCAATGACTCTTACAAGGGATGACAAGGCTACACAAAACTCAAGCGATATTGTTTCTCTACAACTGCGAAGAATGGAAGGTCGTAAGAGTTGAATGAATTGACTTGATTTAAAAATCCAAAAATGTCCAACTGAAGGATCTTTCCTGTCACAAAATTCAAAAGACATCAAATCCGAAGCAAGGGCAACAACTCTTGCAACAATTGTGGCATTAAAGGAGCACGACCGTGGCTTAGAATTGGGAGATCCAACATTTGAAAGCAAAAGTGGCAAAAATATTTCTATGCCTCCAACGCTTCCTAAAATATCAGAAAGGACTTGTCGTCGTACAATTTGACCGCCATCACTGGTTCCAATAGTCCCTCTTACATCATGGAAAATATGAGGATATTCGGAGCTACAGAAAGTTGCATCCCATGAGAAGAGTACTTTGGAGAACAATGATGAAGGTAAACTACTCCATCCTCCTGAATTCTTCATATTCTCGCGAAGCTGCTGCCAATCATGATTGAGATTCCCAAAATGCCGATCTTCTTGCGTACTTTTAACATCCTTTTTAGTTTGTGTATGGAAATCATACAACTTCAGCACATCTGGCTCTAAAAGAACATCTGCGATCAAAAGCAACCGAGCTACTTGGCCACAAAATCCCCATTTATAACCTTGAGAAGATTCTACGCCACCGAAAGCAAAATCAAAAGAACCTTTGTCTTGCATCGGATATTTCATGGTACTAGTGTGAACTAAATTCATGTCAACGTAAGCACTCATTTTGCTGCCCCATAAATAGGACGGAGGGGAAATAGTGACACAAAACCAATGCCAATGATCAGCACATAAAACAGAAGAAGCAAGTTTTACAATCTCATTTCCTTCCGGTAACCACACACGGATATAAAGATCTCGTGATATGTTGTTATGCGCTAAAGATCCACTTAAGAATATATCAATGCCATTTTCACGTGTTTCATTTCTGATACTAAAGAGAGTGGCATTGCGTTGTTCATTCTGGTCATCCAAATAACTGTTGCTCGAGGAGGTAGGAGATCTGGGGTCTGAATCTCCATATGAATCCGCTTCTACTTTAACATAACAGCAGAAGGTAAACCCGTCATTAAAATCAAAGTCCCTCTTTGCCCCAGTAATCACCGATGCTTTTTCTGTATCCCCAATAACACTTAAAAAAGTACGCGGTGTAGGTGACGAACCATCGTGATAAATAATTGCCCGCATGGTATCTATAGCATACAGCCCGTTCAGTCTTGATTCTTGCGTCCTAGAATTCAGTGAGATAAGAGGTACAAACATACTCTTCAAGTGGGCGTGCTTAATGGTGTAAGAGGCCAGAGTTATAATGAGATGAAATAACCGTTCCTTGACAGTCTTATCAAATGTTTCCATCTCCCATCTTTCGTCACCAAAGAGCCTCTTCAAAAGCAAACCAAGAATGTCTTCTTCTATACACGTATTCATATTTCCGCTGTTGGATATAAATAACTCTTCCAGCCGCTCGAGTAGTTTCAATTGGAGTTCTTTTTCTATCTTCGGAAACAAGTGAAAAGCGATGAGGTGTAACTTGTGGGAGCGTTTTATTCTCGGGCATTTTTTATATTTCGAAGAGGTTCCATAATAATTGAAACCCAGCAATGAATTAAAAATACTGTCGACGATCGCTGTACTATCCATTTGAAATACCAACATCATGTTTTCGAACCAACGAGGCTCCATCGGCTGGATACCGTTTCTACTAACATATGGACTAAGAACCATAGATTGAACTTGTGCTGATAGTTGCCTTCTATCAGGCACTTGTAATGAAAGATATCGTTCTGTTTCGGTTTTGTGACGAATAGAGCCTCCCATATCCAAAGGGACCATTTCCGGAAGGTCTGTCTTAATGCAAGTCATTACTGGGGTGCCTACACTTTCCCAGTCATTTTCAGTACCACTTTCTCCAGGCGAGGGAGGCCTTGTCAAGTCATCATCCATCATAACTATCGATCGTTGTATCAAGTTGTTTATAGTTAAAGTTGAGAAAAAAGAAAAGTCTCATGGTCTACTTCTTGGCAATCTTCCGAAATCCTTGCACCAAGCATTTACAATTGCTTCATGAGTTTCCCGCCAAAAGGAACTATTTGGGTTTAAAATAGTACACCGCTGTAAAACCATGGCAATAATCATATCGACAACACTCATACCATCCTCCTCCAAATCCTCCCCTTTGACGCACTCACTTAAATGCAAATGCAACTCCTCCATTTCCTTCTCAATGCTTTCCAAAAGATCCAAATCATCTGTTTTTGCGGATTCTTGACGAAGAACTTCCAGCTCGTCTATTAATGAACTCAAACCTTCAGCTCGGTCGACAATCTCTTCGGATTCCAACTTGAGAATTTCCTCTTTAAGAGACAAATGCTTTACTTCATTCAGCATTTTAATCTTCCAGTTTGGTGACCTGGAACATTTAATGATCCAAGCGTTTAAAATATTCAAACTCGGGACTTCAGACGTGTAGTTTTTTGTGTCTATCGAGTCCCAAAATTCAGCAGAGGGAACGAACAAATTAGATATGTACATAACTTCAGGGTATTCTAATGTTATAAACCTGTGACCAGGATACAATCTTTGACCCTGTGCGATAGCTGACTCACGAGTTTCAAAACTATTTTCAACATGAAAGAATATTTTTGCTTCGAACATTGCTTCAAGAACATCGTCTAACTGATCTCTAAGTGAAATAAGCTCTGCATGCAACCCCTCCGCGACTGTAGCATCAGTGTCTGTTTCAGAAGCTACAGTTCTGTAACGAGTTATATCCACTAACAGAAACGGTTTGTCGGTTTCTTCCCAAATATCTCCAGGAGTATCGGGAACTTCAAATTCCTCATCGTTTTCGCATTCAGTTTCCCAGGTATTTCGAAATTTATGTGAATTCAAATTATGCGACTCGTCGCTCACCATTGGTTTGAGTTTTGAATCATCTTTAAAAGAAATATTTAGCGGTGTTAGCGCGAATAGATTCTGTTCTCCAATAAAAGCAGTTCCGTTTCCCTTTGAAGAACGAATTATATCTGCATGAGATTCACTCAGTGGTAACCTCAGCTCGTCCATAAATTACCGAGCAACTGATTGGAGGTAAAAAACGGGCGGGGGGCTATTAATTTAATTCAAACTACAGGCCTCGTTCGCTTTCAATCAAAAGTTTACTTTTTTTAGAGCTTCCATGTCCAATCTCAATTCATTCATTGACTCTTTCAACTGGGAATATTCAAGTCGATTCTGATAGAACAAAGTGTCGATGTATTTTGACAGGGATATATCATTGGATTGTATTAAATATACAATGATGGCAGAAATATAACCAAAGTACTCCCAGCCTGAATCTAGCCGTCTCTCGTACACCTGTTCTGGATCCAAACCATCTGTAGAGAAATACATTTTAGCGCGGTAATCAATGTATATTTCAATCAATCGATCGCATTTATCCATAGATCCTTCAGCGAATTTTCGTAGCGTTCGACGGTATGAGATGCTGTCTTTATCCAAACATTGAAACAAATTGAATAAGATTGAAAGAATACTTTCCGATACCATAGTTTTGTGTTCTGCGGATTTCTTTGCATGCTTCGTCTTCATTCCTTTCTCCATAAAAAGTGGAAAAATTGTTTTCAAACCTCCAACTGAAACAAGGAATTGAGCGCACGTTGGATTAGACTCAATCGATTGTGACAAAATTTTGGTTGCGAACGGGTAACAAAAGGCGCGATGTCTAATTATCTTCAACATTAGTATCTGACCTTCTAACTTCTGAAAAGTGGATTGGTTTTCAGTGATCATTAGAAGCGAAACAATTGAGTTGAATATATTTGCAATGCATTCTTCCTCTTCCATCGATGCAGGACAAACCTTTCGTAATTTTGAGATTGTAAGTAAAAGAGATTCCATTTCTTCTGAAGAAACTACGTGGGTCCCTTTGGAGACTAAAGAGAATAAAATTTCACTGGCATACAATTTATTTGCTTCGTATTCTGGAACACCAACGCGGCCAATCAAATAGCTTTTTAGCGTAGGATGCACTGAAAACACGTCCAAAGAACTCTTAAAATCGACGAGACACTCAATGGCTTCCATAGAACGATATACGCAATGCGAACCTTCTACTGTGGCTTCGTCAAATATTCCCAAGTTTGAAACCAAAACTTTCAAAAGTCCAACTTCAATGAATGAATCAATGAATTGCTCGTACTTGGATTCTTCAATACCTGGGTCAATCTCTAAAAAGTCCACTAGAGCTTCGAGCACGTCTTTTTTTATGTCGTGATTAGGATGGGATAACAATTCAATAAGAGTGCCATGTAAACCATTTTTCACGAAATCAGCCAGAACGATAGCATCACCCACGTAGAGTTTCAATTTACGAATCCTATCGTCCAAAACCAGTTCAGATTCCATGAACTTCGCTGGATCACTGGTGGTAGCACGTGCTACAATATTATCAGTTGCTGCCTTTTGAATAGATTTACAAACTTGGATAAAAGTCAACACAACTACTTCTTCATCAACTGCCTCCCGTTTGCGTTTAGTATCCTGATTGGATTCTTGATTGGATCCGATTCCTTGCTCTAGAATGGAATTATCATCTGCCTCCGGTTTGCGTTTATAATCTTGATAGTATCCGATTCCTTGCTCTCGAGTGGAGTATATATATCCTTCTTTTCGACCTTGAAACACATTCGAACCTACGAAGTTCATATCCTTTCTTTCAAACAACAAAAGTCGTTTTTTTAAAACACAACAAACATGACAAAAGCATTCAAAAATACTTTTTCAGTTGAGTGACTATTTAAATTTTCATGATTTGTGGGAAACCTGCTGAAATCATCCACTTCCCTTTCAAATGGCTGCTTCTCAGATAATAAAAAACCACTTCTTCCCAACTAATGAAGAACAAGAAATGAATAATCATTTAAAAAATATTAAGTTAACTTCCTCTTTTCGATTCGGCTAGGTTTCGATTCAACCTCCGATTTCCATTGCTGTGCGAAATTTTGAATGGAAGAGTTCCCCTTAAACGCATCCATGTCTCTTCTTATATCAACGTCTAAATTGCCAACCGAAGAAGCTAGTTCAAATAGTAATTCTGTATTTGCAGGTGCAGGCAAAACGTTCTTAATAAAATCGCGGCAAGTAATTGGAAAGTCTTGTGGACTCTCCAATAAAACAGCCATTATTGCAGCGACAGCTAGTTGAGCAGGACTATGAGTAAAGCAATAATCATAATGAAGCGATTTTTCCAGCAGAGATATTGCAGATTCCTGGAGTTGAATCCAATCAAATGACGGTTGTTGCTCTTTCAATTTGGATACATAACCTACGAGTGGTCTGACAGGATGAAATAATAGAAGATGGAATTTAATCCCGTCTAAAAATTTGATTTCGTTTCCAATAACAACATCTCTAGAACCTAAAGTTTCCGAAAGTTTATCAACATCCACTCCCCGAAATTGTTTGGTCATAGGAATCTCTTCCACTTTCCCAGCAACAAAAACAGAAGTATACACCATAGAAATAGGGTTGGTTAGTAATACACTAGTTCCTAAATAGAATCGTTTATACAGCGTAGCCGCTGTCCAGAAAAGTCGATGTTTAAACTTTTCATCAACTGGCTGTGAAAAACAAACACGACGTATTTCGTCGATATAGTGTCGGACAACTAGAACCTCTTCATCTGGAGAAAAAGAATCACTAGTTTGTTTGGAATTTCGAATACTCTCAAGTTCGGAGGAGTTCTTTGTCCAGATGCACTTCTGCGTTGACTGCAAGTAATCCGCCATAATCGTAATATCATAAAACAAGGTGGGGGGCTTTCTCAAAACTTAATGATGCATAATGAATGTAATTCAAAATTCTTTCAAACCATATTCGTTCCATTCAGTGGGGCAACAAGAAGAATTGAGGACGGATGACACACCAATAAAAATTAGCATTATTTAAATGCATGTATATTATTTAAATACCGTACGATTCACTCTTCGAGGGCAAATAAATGAACTTGTTTTCGAAAACTGTAGAACTTCTAGTGAGAGGATTTTCGAAGCAAGTTCCACTGAAATGCTACGTAGTCTTCTACACGACTTTGGATTTTCTTACTTTCAAAAGGATTGCAATAGTATAAACGAACTCTAGAGGTGTCACAATGTACCGCCATCTCTAGGCCCAGGGCTTAACCTGTAAATAATTAATTAATTACAATAAACCGCCTAGGCCTGTATCGAGAATTAACCAATTAAATTAATTAACTAGTAAAGCTATAAATAAATAAGCATAGCAGCTAAGTAAGACAATGGATCCATTCTATTAATCCATTTATGACGAAGTTGCAAGTAACTTGCAAATAATTATTCAAAACTTTTGAAGAGATCATCTGATGTGATATCAGAAAACGGGGTTATCAATCGATTGGTCGACCATCTACCTCTATCTAGAGTATGGTTTCCCAACACATCATTCCATTTCCCCCCTCGTCTCATATCTGAATGGGCTCAGTCTATTTTGAATTTTTAAAATTCTTCTCGTCTCTTTTAATAAACGGAACATTCAAACATATATTCCCATACGACGACTAGAACTAAATATGCATGTATACCAATGTGATTTTGCTCCATTTTACGTTACTGATTCAGGAATTCTACTTCAGTTCAACATTTTTTAAAGAGGATTTGTCAAAACGCATAAACATTAAAACCTTCAAGTATCTATGTGAGGGTCCCCAGAATTCGTATTAAATATTGAGAATGAGGATTTTTGAAGTCCATTCGTTTGGCTATCAGTAGAGACAGACAGATAAAATATGGAGTTAACAACCGTTTCCTCGGCTCTGAAACCGTGGTGACATAACGAGGAAAAAGAGAGAACTTTTCCCGTGAATTCATCTGGAATTTAAAAAATCGAAGCAAAATATTCTGGATTTCTTTTATTTCATAAGAAGTATTAACAATGAATTTCATCGGTACCATTTTCTTAGTTATTGCCTGCGCAATGGTGTCAAAGTTCTAAACGCGCAGATCCTTCACTCCCTTATTTTGCGAATTCTACCTTGGATTTTATAGTAATCTAGTTCAAGTCCATAAAAATTTCAAGGTAGTCAGGTCTTTGAGATTTTGGTGATTGTAGCTTTTTTTCATTCAATGCTGATTTACTTCCATTTCCTATCCCTTTCTTTTATTCGGAAAAATTATTAACCCTGGTTTTTAATGGATATGAATATCAATCTTGGCATGTCGTACACGAGAGATGGTGGTCGTTTTCACCCTACTATTTTATTAATGCTTCTCCAGTTTTCAATGGGTTATTATGGTTTATTCCAATAGCTGGCATTCATTCGCATGATTTGATTGATCGGTGAAACAAAGCACATCATTTAAACTAGCCTTTCGTATGACTAGTCATGTATGTTATATGTGTAAAGTATACTCACTACCTTATAAGTTACAGTATTCTAATGCTATTTGCTATTTATATAATTTTAAAATGTTAACGTATATATTTAAAAGATTATTACTTATTTAAGGCCGCTTTGGACACAGCATCAAAAGTTTTTTCATCATTGGAACCAGGATTCTTGTCTATTGCTATATCAATGTGGGGATTGTCAACACGAAATGCAGTTATCAATTCTCGCCCACGTTCTCCAAGGTTGTTGCTTCCTAGTTCGATTGTTTGTAATCCGGTATTACAGTTAATCAATTCCAATGCCTTTTCACATGATTCGTCAGTAAAACCCACGCCACCAAGTCCAAGCACCTGTATAGAATGTTGACCAACAAGAGCTTGAAAGAGTGCAATAGTCCCTTTGTTACCGAGAGGATTACCCAAGAGATGCAACTTTGACAAGCATTCGGCGTGAACAATATCGATAAGCGACTTGGAAGACACTTGGTCGGTAATTTCATTTCGGGACAAATCTAAAGAACGAAGGGAGCAACAGCCTACATCAAATGTTTTAACACATTCAGCCAACAATTTAAACCCGGCATTTCCAATTGAGTTCGTAGCGAGATCTAGGATTTCAATCATATTGTTCTTCTTGATAATTGCAGCTATATTCGAAACGCCCACATCGCTGATTGAGTTACAAGAAAGACGCAAAACTGAAAGATGGTCCCAAAATGGCACTGAGCGAGATAAATGAACGAGTCCCTCGTCACCGATATTACAATTCTTCAGGCTTAATTCCTTAATTTTCATGGATTTGTCTGTTTCAGTGAGTACCTGAATACCAGACGCCCCAATATCAGTATTTTCATCTAGAATCAGAGTCAAGGGATAAGTTTTATCTCTGCCGATAGTCAGTGCTGTGTTTAATGCTCGGCATCCTTCAATCCCAATTTGGTTTCTGCTTATGTCCAGCGTACAAAGTGATTCTGACTCCACGATACCTTGCGAGAGATATTTCAACCCTTGGCAATTGATATTATTTCGTCCAAGCACAACGAC
>Ga0105053_10002828_pt1 | contig 26658 bp, 24 predicted proteins | sample BON01_FD_78093 | JGI IMG/M metagenome (GOLD analysis project Ga0105053, IMG submission 78093) | Freshwater microbial communities from Lake Bonney liftoff mats and glacier meltwater in Antarctica - BON-01 | ecosystem: Environmental > Aquatic > Freshwater > Ice > Glacier meltwater | place: Lake...
GGGCTGGCGACCCAGCAGGATTTGTGACTCGGCACCCAAAAACGCGACACCAACGAGCGACGCGATTTCGCTGGGCGCAAAGGGTGCAAACAGGCCAAGTTCCCGTTCGGCGCGCTCCGCTGTTTTGGTTAACAATTCGGTCCATGCATCGAGCCCTTTAGACACTGCCGCGCCGATTTTTGGGTTTGACCATCCTGCGGCGATCAGCTCATGCAAAATACGCACATAGCCAGAATTTATATCTTCATCGAGGAAGTCACAGGCTTTGTTCCATTGCTGTGATATCGTCAGATTGGGGTCTTCGAATAGATCCTTTTGCCGCGCGAGAAGGCGCGTGTTCATGTCTTCGAACAGTGTCAAAATCATACGTTCTTTGGACCCAAAGTGATATTGGATCTGGCTCATCGGCGCGCCGACCACATCAGCGACACGGCGGGTTGAAAGACCTGAAAACCCGTGTTCGATCAACACGTCCTGAGCTGCTTGAAGGAGTTCGGCTTTAGTATTCGCCGATTTTATTTTCCGCTGAACCGTCACAAATTGAACTCCAGTTGATTCTAACTCGTAGAATAATTCATTCGAACGAATTAGTCAATTTGAAGTCGAGCACTTAGATCAAACGACACAGGCTTCGGCGCGGCACGGGTCGAATACAAAGCAAGCACCTTGGAACCCTGTGGCACAGCGCTCGGAAACGCATTGCGCTCGATCTCGGCGGGGCACCATCGCCAAAATATAATGACCAACGCTATATTCCCAAGAGCCGAAGAATTTTGGAGAATTGGCCGGCTAGGTGCCTTGCGCACTGTTCAATTAAGTGTGCGCCCGAATGACCATAGCGATTTCACACAGGTGGCGGTGACCGGTGCGACCACAAATACATTAAATTTCTACACGAAGATTTCGAGACTACGAATCTCCCAACTGCCTCGCAGGTCCCGCCTTTGCCCTGTCGAAGCGACTGCCAACGCTAGCGCTAGGGTGCGATGTTGCGCTATGTTGTGATGAAATACACAGGGCATGGTATGGCGTTTACACTTAGGCAATTAAAGTTTTTTATCGCTGCAGCTGAACAGGGTTCGGTGTCGAGCGCGGCCCGCGTCTTATCAATCTCGCAATCTTCGGTTTCAGAAGCTATTCGGTCGCTTGAGGATGATCTTGGCGTTCAGCTATTTGACCGCTTGGCGCGTGGAATTGCGATTACCCATAAAGGATCCGCATTTCTGCGGCATGCACGTCAGATTTTGGCAGATGTGGCTACAGCGCGGTATGCGTTCCAGCCCGAAGCCGACGAAGCGCGCGGGCGACTTTCGCTTGGCGTGACATCACTCGTCGCTGGTTATGTCTTGTCTGATCTGCTTGCTAGGTTTCAGCGCGCCTTTCCAAATGTTGGCCTAAGCGTAACAGAAGATGACGGGGAATATCTTGAGCATCTACTTATTGGGGGTGAGGTGGATGTTGCGATCCTTCTGACCTCTTCAATACAGGACCGCATGGCGCTGCATGTTGAGACGCTCCTCGTGTCTCCCTACCGGCTGTGGCTACCTCTTGGGCATCCGCTGGCACAGCAAGAGGTTATCGAACTTGGGGAGCTGTCTGGGCTTAGCTTTATTCAATTGCGAGTCGGTGAGATTGAGGAAAGCACGCGGCTGCTTATGCAGTCACTTGAGGTTAAACCTGAAGTGATTTTTCGGACCCGGTCAGTCGAGGCCGTGCGCAGTCTTGTTGCCACGGGTGCTGGCGTTACGATTTTACCGGGAATGGTATATCGGCCTTGGTCGCTCGAAGGCGACCGTATCGAAATTCGTGATGTGTCAGGGGATTTGCCCTCCGTTCAAGTTGGCCTCGCGTGGCGGCGTGGCGCGCCGTTATCGGCATCAGCGGCGAATTTTGTGCGCTCGGCTCAGTCCACAATCTCCAATCATTAACCCATCGGCAAAACCGATAGGACCTTTTTGCGATTTGATATTGTGATTTGTCCTGTCGCTTATAATGTGATGGCGAACGAGACAGTCCCATAAAGGGACTCACCAAGGGAGAATCACATGAAGGCCATCAAATTAATGGGTACGACGGCGCTCGCGGCCGTGATTGCGGCGGCACCCGTCGCCGGACAAGTGACTTCAATCGGTGAGGGCGAGGGTGCGCTGTCGATCGTCGCTTGGGCCGGCTATATTGAGCGTGGCGAAACAGATGCGGCGTTTGACTGGGTCACCGAGTTCGAAGCCGCCACAGGCTGTATGGTATCTGTCAAAACTGCCAATACATCCGATGAAATGGTCGCCTTGATGAATGAAGGTGGCTTTGACCTTGTGACGGCAAGCGGCGACGCTTCATTGCGTCTGGTTGCCGGTGGCAAAGTCCAGCCGATCAATATCGACCTCATTCCAAGCTGGTCAACTGTAGATCCGCGCTTGCAAAATGCACCGTGGCACACTGTCAACGGCGTGCATTACGGCACGCCCTACATGTGGGGTCCAAACGTCTTGATGTATAACACTGACGTATTCCCTGAGGCGCCGACCTCGTGGAATGTTGTATTCGAGGAAATGATACTGCCGGACGGTGAATCCAATAGGGGCCGTGTACAGGCCTATGACGGCCCGATCCACATTGCGGACGCTGCCCAATATCTGATGACCCACCGTCCTGATCTTGGCATCACATCGCCTTACGAGTTGAACGACGATCAATACAACGCCGCTCTCGACATTTTGCGTGTACAGCGGACATTGGTCGGCCGTTACTGGCACGATGCCTTCATCCAAATGGACGATTTTAAGAACGAGGGTGTCGTCGCTTCCGGTTCATGGCCGTTCCAGGTGCAGTTGCTTCAGGCTGAAGGCCTGCCAATTTCGAGCGTTGTCCCCCAGGAAGGTGCGACGGGTTGGGCCGACACGTCAATGATGCACGTAGACAGCGAGCACCCAAATTGCGCCTATATGTGGATGGAGCATAGCCTTGCGTCCAATCTACAGGCAGACCTCTCTGTTTGGTTTGGCGCAGTTCCGGCGGTTCCCGATGCCTGCACGGATGGTCGCGGAATGCAAACGGCCGAAGGCTGCAGCGCCAATGGCCTAGATGACTTCGAAAGAATCCGTTTCTGGACAACGCCTGTATCCACCTGCGAACAGGGAACCTGTGTGCCCTACTATCGCTGGGTATCCGACTATATAGGCGTCATCGGCGGTCGATAATCTGACTCACGACAAACTTCTTGACCGGGCCTTATTATTAGGCCCGGTCCCTTTCGTGCGACGATTTTGCAAGGACCGGCAATGACGGTAGCAGTTAAATTCGAAAGCGTGTCGCGCCACTTTGGTGCCGTGCGCGCGGTTGACGAGGTCAACCTGTCGATCGCTGAAGGGACGTTCTTTGCTATGCTGGGGCCTTCAGGTTCGGGCAAGACGACATGCCTGCGACTAATTTCGGGTTTTGAAAAGCCAACAGGTGGCACGATTAAAATTTTTGGTCAGGACGTTTCCAACATTCCGCCCAACCGCCGGCACGTAAATACTGTATTTCAAGACTACGCTTTGTTTCCCCACATGAATGTACGCGACAATGTTGCCTATGGGCCGATGGTGGCCGGTGTTTCGAAAGCTAAACGATATGCCAAAGCCGACGAAATGTTATCTATGGTCAAACTTGACGGCTACGGCGACCGCAAGCCGAACCAGTTATCGGGCGGCCAGCGTCAACGGGTTGCCTTGGCGCGTTCGCTTGTAAACGAACCCAAAGTTCTATTGCTCGACGAGCCGCCTGGTGCGCTTGATCTCAAGCTGCGCGAGGCGATGCAGGACGAGCTCAAGGCTTTGCAGCAACGTCTGGGCATCACCTTTGTCTTTGTCACGCATGACCAGCATGAAGCCCTTTCAATGGCGGATACGCTTGCCGTTTTCAACGAAGGTAAGATCGCACAGATTGGCAGCCCCGAAGAGATTTACGGGCGTCCTTATAACCGTTTTGTCGCCGATTTTGTAGGTTCATCTAATGTGCTGTCGCCCGAAGCGACCAAGGCGCTTGGCGGGCCTGCGCGTTGGTCCAGCTTAAGGCCGGAAGCCCTAAAAATTGACGCCGCAAATAGCACGATTAATGCAGTCGTGACGGCGGTTCGGTATCTGGGCGCCGGATCACGTGTCGCATTCAAACTGGCCGATAGTGAGATTGCGGCCTATATCCCTGCGGGCAACCGCATTCCCGAGGTCGGAGACGCAACGAGATTATCGTTCAATGTCGCCGATCTTCATTTGCTAGATGACAAATGAGCAGGCGCAACGCCATCCTGCCAAGCCGAGGCTTTGGGGATAGTTTCACGGCGTTCTTCTGGCGCCATCCCAAACTGTTTCTTGGCGTGCTATTGGCGCCGCCGCTGCTTTGGCTCGGTGTTGTTTATCTGGGTTCGCTCTTTGCACTTTTGATTCAGAGTTTTTATTCAATTGATGAATTCTCGGGCGTCGTAAAAGAAGAGTTTACGCTAAAAACTTATGGTGAGTTGTTCCGACCTTCGAATTTCGATATTATTATCCGCACGCTCGTCATGTCCGCGGCGGTCACGCTCGCCTGTGCCGTCATTGCCTTCCCGATCGCCTATTATGCGGCGCGTTTTGCGCGGGGGCGTTGGCGCGCTGTGTTCTATCTCGGCATAATGCTGCCGCTCTGGTCGTCCTATCTCGTCAAGGTCTATGCGTGGAAACTCATCCTCGCAAAAGAAGGTATTATTACTTGGGCTGCTGACGCGGTTGGCGGTGGGTTTGTCATTGATGCCGTGCTTTCGTTGCCGGGGATTGGCGGAAACTCGCTTTCGACTTCGTTTATTGGCACATTCATCGTTTTTGTTTATGTCTGGTTGCCTTTCATGATCTTGCCGATGCAGGCCTCACTTGAGCGGGTGCCAACGTCAATGTTGGAAGCCAGCGCCGATCTTGGCGCAAGCCGACGGCAAGTGTTCTGGACAGTCATTTTGCCATTGGCGATGCCGGGGGTGATTGCTGGCTCCATCTTTACGTTTTCGCTGACGATGGGCGATTATATTATTCCCCAAATCATTGGCACTTCGGCCAACTTTATCGGTATGGCTGTGTATCAATTGCAGGGAATCGCCGGAAATATCCCCTTGGCGGCAGCCTTCGCAGTCGTGCCGATTTTGATCATGCTGATCTATCTTTGGCTGGCTAAAAAGGGAGGGGCGTTTGATGCACTCTGAACGCGCGTCAGTTGGCTTGCGGATTGGCGCGATAAGCGGGCTCTTATTTTTGCACCTGCCAATTTTGTTAATCTTTCTATACGCCTTCACCACCGAAGAACGGACGTACCAATTTCCCCCGCCCGGCCTGACCACCAAATGGTTTGCCGTCGCTTGGTTTGATCGGCCAGATATTTGGCCGCCGCTGTATTTATCATTACGCGTCGCTGCAATTTCGACCGCATTGGCAATGATCCTTGGCACATTGGTTGCAGCGGCCATGGCTAAGGCGCGGTTTTTCGGACGCGAGCAAGTTTCATTGCTCATCATTTTGCCCATTGCCCTTCCGGGGGTCATTACTGGCATGTCATTGCGTTCGGCCTTTTCAGTTGCTGATATTCCGTTTTCAACACTCACAATTATTCTAGGTCATGCGACATTTTGTATTGTTATTGTTTACAACAACGCGGTTGCCCGGTTTCGGCGGCTGTCGGGTGGCGTGATGGAAGCGTCTGCCGACCTCGGTGCGAACGGCTTTCAGACTTTTCGATACGTGCTGTTGCCAAATCTAGGATCTGCTCTTTTGGCCGGAGGCATGCTCGCCTTTGCGCTTTCATTTGACGAAGTCATTGTCACCACATTTACAGCCGGACAACAAACGACACTTCCGATTTGGATGTATAGTGAACTGGTTCGACCACGCCAACGGCCCGTTACAAACGTTGTTGCAATCGTGGTATTTGCGACAACCTTTATCCCAATTCTCTTGGCCTACTACTTGACTCGCGGCGGTTCTGAAACTGCTGGCAGTGGCAAATAATTATGAGGAATACCGTTATGAAAATAGATACCCAACTTTTAATTGGCAACGCGTTGGAGGCTGGTTGCGATGTCAAAGAGCAAATTCTTAACCCGCGCACCTGTGAGGTTATAATCGAGGTTCCAGAAGCATCGACATCTCAGGTTGACCGGGCTGTTGCCGCCGCGCGCAAGGCATTTGTAGGTTGGTCGCGCACAACGCCAGCAGAGCGTTCGGCGCTATTGTTGCAAATTGCCGACAAAATCGAAAGCGAAGCGGCTGGCTTTGCAGCCCTTGAGGCCCTGAATTGCGGCAAGCCAATCAACTGCGCGCTCAATGATGAAATCCCGGCGATTGTCGATTGCTACCGCTTTTTTGCGGGCGCCGTTCGAACCCAACAAACCGCTGCCGCTGGCGAATATATGGCGGGCCATACCAGTATGATCCGCCGTGACCCGATTGGTGTTGTCGCATCCATTGCGCCTTGGAATTACCCGCTTATGATGATGGCATGGAAATTGGCCCCAGCGATTGCCGGCGGCAATACAGTCGTTTTCAAGCCATCAGAACAAACACCTTTGACAGCGTTCAAATTGGCCAAAATACTGGCGGATATCTTGCCTGAAGGGGTTGTGAACGTCGTCACTGGCCGTGGGCAAACAGTGGGCGATTATTTGATCAATCACGCAGGTGTCGACATGATTTCAATCACCGGTGATGTCGCGACCGGGAAAAAAATTCTGGGTGCAGCCGCGAAATCGGTCAAGCGCACGCACCTAGAACTTGGCGGCAAGGCACCGGTTATTGTGTTTGATGACGCTGATATTGGCGAGGTCGTCGAAGGCCTTCGTGCCTTTGGGTATTACAATGCCGGGCAAGATTGCACAGCTGCCTGCCGTATTTATGCGGATAAAAAGGTTTATGAAAAACTTGTTGCGGAATTAACGACGGCTGTCGCATCAATCGAATTGGCGAATGCCGATGACACCCTAAATGAAATTGGCCCGCTTATTTCCCTGCGCCAACGTGATCGTGTGGCGTCTTTCGTAAACCGCGCGCGTGAACTTCCCCACATTGAAGTGACGACCGGCGGCGAAATTATGGATAAAGGCTTCTATTATCGCCCGACGATAATTGCTGGCGCACAGCAAGAGGATGAAATCGTCAGGCGCGAAGTTTTTGGCCCTGTGGTTTCAATCACCCCGTTCGCGGATGCCGAACAGGCGGTCACTTGGGCAAATGACAGCGATTATGGCTTAGCATCTTCAATCTGGACCAAAGATGTGGGCAGAGCCATGGCCACCGCAGCCCAGCTTCGATATGGCTGTACCTGGGTGAATACGCATTTCATGCTTGTTAATGAAATGCCACATGGTGGCCTTAAGCAATCTGGTTACGGTAAAGAGATGTCAACTTATGCCCTTGAGGATTATACTGTCGTTCGGCATATCATGTTTAAACATGGTTAGGGATGCTGCGTGGTGGTGGTAAACGAATGCGAACCCGACCCAGTTTGCCGCTGAAAGCATGAACTTCCCCGGAGTAAAGCTGGCGCGACGCAGCCAGAGCCGCGGTTCGAGCGAATTTGAAATTTCACTGCAATAGAGGGCACGCTCTTGGTTGAAGTGTTTTAGATCGAAGCGTGGGCGGCGGCGAATTGCTGTAGGCCGTGCGCGGGCCTTGGGGGCTATTGTGCAGACATTGGCGCTGGCCAAAGAGGCGGGCGTCGATCCGGCTCAGGCTCTGGAACTGGTGGATTGGGGAAAATAACAGAAGGGAGTGCGGGTTAGTGGTATACAGCTTGGAAACGTGACGGATATTTCAATTCCAACCGGTAACTTTCATGCCTCTATTTGTTCCATCGCCCTCCAAATATACATATTGGCTTCCCATTACGGCCTGCCACCTATGCCCAACACCTTGATGGAATGACTTATTAACTTGTGGAAAATAGCCAGCTGAGCAAGCGAGACCCAAAAACGTCTGACCTGTTCCAAATGCTTGTGATCGACTATTTAACAACTCGATATCTCGCCCGGATAGACCTTGTTGCCGCAAAATTGGAGTTAGTACATTTAGGTCTTCCTGAGTGTAAGCTTGAAGCCTTCCACCGCTCAACCAACCGCCCCGACGATAAGCATTACACAAAGCAATCAGATTTGCAGGAGATTGCGCCAACATTGTTTCGTTGTCTGACCAAATTGTAGGTGGCTTAGCAACATACATACCTGTCGATGATATCGACGCAGGGTCAACTGGCTGACAAGCCAAAAGAAGCGGAAGTGCAGCAATCAAAAATTTATTCATTTTTACCTACAAAGTTTCCTATGACGTAGGAGAAGGTTAGACTCTGTTTCTGTTTTTTGAAACAAAAAACAACGCTCATTTACCTGCAAACGCTATGGCGGGCCGAATGGGGGGTAGGATCGCAGCATCGGCATAAATATCTTTAAGATCAATGCGTTGCTGAGGTTATTGGCGGAGAGACAGGGATTCGAACCCTGGGAACCCTCACAGGCTCAACGGTTTTCGAGACCGCCCCAATCGACCACTCTGGCATCTCTCCGCGATACTGAGGTCATTCAGTGCGGCGGAAACTATTGAGGATGCGCGCCCGGCGCAAGGGGGGTGCGTGATTTTTTTGAGGGCGCGAATTGTGGTTGGGTTGGCGGCTTGTTATGGTGGGTTTTGCCAATAAAAATTGGTGTTTGTGGGCGAGAGTTGGTAAATAATAGTGAGGCTTGCGCCCTTAGAAAGTGAAAACGTAGCATTGTTGTGCCCGGCGCATTGGAAGGGTCGCAACTGAATTCGCCTTCACAACGGAAAACCGCCAACATAAGCGGGCATTTTTCTTGACAGGGGCGGCTGGTTTGGCCATAAGGCGGCGTTCCTTGCCCGGATTCTCTGGGTGGGGGCGTATGTAGTCGCCTGTTACAGGGCGCGCAGTTCGAGGCGCGGAAACGCAAAACACTGGGAAACCGGGGCCGTAGGACGCGGGATAATAAGGGAAGCGCGCATGTTCGCGGTCATGAAAACTGGTGGCAAGCAGTATAAAGTTGCTGAGGGTGACATCGTCACCATTGAAAAACTCGAAGTCGAAGCCGGCGCGAGTGTTGAATTTACCGAAGTGCTGATGCTGGGCGGCGAAACCGTTACGCTCGGCGCCCCACTGGTTGCTGGTGCGGTTGTTAAGGGCGAAGTTCTTGCCCAGACCCGCGGCGTAAAGACGATTTCTTATGTGAAACGTCGCCGTAAAGCGTCCAGCCAGCGTAAGCGCGGCCACCGTCAGCATCTGACAGTTGTACGCGTAACTGAAATTCTGGCCGATGGCGCCAAGCCCGCAAAAAAAGCGGCAGCCAAAAAAGCCGCCCCCGCACCCGCTGCTGAAGCTGCAGCTGAATAAGACGTAAGGAGACACCACCATGGCACATAAAAAAGCAGGCGGCTCATCCCGTAACGGCCGCGACTCCGCTGGTCGCCGCCTTGGCGTCAAAAAATTTGGCGGCGAATCCGTGATTTCGGGCAACATCCTTGTGCGTCAACGCGGCACCAAATGGTGGCCGGGCGTAAACGTAGGCATGGGCCGCGATCACACACTATTCGCGACCGAAGCTGGCAACGTGACCTTTAAAAAAGGCCTTAAAGGTCGCACCTTTATTAACGTAATGCCGGTGGCGGAAGCCGCAGAATAAGCGCCATCCAAATATTCTGATAAATCAGAAGGGATCGGCGGAAACGCCGGTCCCTTCGCACATTCAGGGACCGGAACTTCCACATTGAAGGAGTTCGGGCCATGACACAGCACATCCGGTGCACCACCCCCGTAATGAACACTGCCCGTCTGCATATTCGCGGGTTGCAATTGCATGACGCGCCGTTTCTGAAGCTGTTTGCAGGTGATCTGCGCGTATCGCGCCACCTTGCCGTTGTGCCCTATCCCTACCCAGATGGGGCGGCGGAAGGGTTTATTGCCGCCAGCATGGCGCATGAGGGTGCCGGGCTAAACTGGGCTATTACTTTGCAGGGCGGAGCAGAGTTGATTGGCGTTATTGGCCTTGCCGATAAGGTGGAAGGCCTAGGCCTTGGCTACTGGCTGGCACCGCAATTTTGGGGTGCCGGGCTCATGGGTGAGGCGGTGGCCGCTGTTGTAACCTGTTGCCGGGCGGGCGGCGTGCCGCATTTGTCGGCCAGCGCCCACCAAGACAACCCCGCCAGTGCACGCGTGTTGCAGCGCGCTGGGTTTGTCTGGGAAGGGGCCGGGCAGGAATATTGCCTTGCGCAAAACAGCATGGTTGATAGCGATAAATTCCGGCTGAATTTAGAATGAGCCTGCTACGCCCCATAACCGAAGCTGATTTCGGCGCCATGTTTGACTTGGCGTCCGATTTTGCTGTGGTGCGGGGCACCGGCACTTGGCCTTGGCCGGCCAAGCCGCAATTTAGCCGCATGCGGATGCGCACGCCTGAAGCCAAGGCTGGCAAGGTCTTGGCGATTGAGGTTGATGGGACTTGTATGGGCACAATCGGGCTGGTGAAGGGCGAGCTTGGCTATATGCTGGCGCGCAAAGCTTGGGGCCGGGGTATTGCAACCCGCGCCGTGGCTGAAATGCTGGGCCTTGGGTTTCGCCTAAATGAGTTGAACCGCGCTGAAGCCTCGGTTTGGGTTGATAACCCAGCTAGCGCGCAGGTTTTGGCCAAAAATGGGTTTAGCTATGCGCGGCGTGAAATTGCTTTTGGCGCAGCGCGCGGGGTTGACGGGCCGATTGATCGGTATTCGTTAACGCGTGCTGCGTGGGCTCAAAATGCACCGCTGCGGCTTGAAACAGCACGCTTGGTAATCGAGCCATTCCAGCCGGGCGATGCCGCGAAGTTTGCAGCCCAAATGAATGATATTGATGTCGTGCAAATGATGGCGAGCATTCCGCACCCGTTTTCGGCTGAAATGGCTGCGGTGTGGATTGCCAAGCGGGCATGGGGTGGCAAGCCGGGGTTTAGCGCTGCGGTGCGATTGAAAAGTGGGGCGTTGATTGGGTGGATCGGTATGGGTGGCAGCCCGCTTTCAATCGTCTATGCCTACTGGCGTGCGCATTGGGGGCAGGGCTATGCCACCGAGGCGGGGTCTGCGTTTTTGGCTGAAATGCAGGCGCGCTTTACACCGGATATACTTGAGGCTGGGGCCTATGGTGATAATCCAGCCAGCCAAAGGGTGCTTGAAAAGCCAAGTTTTGCGAAAATAGGTGAGATTGTGGATAAATCTCTCGCGCGGCTTGAGCCTGCGTCATTGTTGCAGTATCGCTGGCGCGCAGCCCAGCAAAGGGGCAGGGGCGGGGACCGCAATGAAATTTCTTGATTTAACCAAAGTCTTTATTCGCTCGGGCAGTGGCGGCAACGGTGCTGTTAGCTTTCGGCGCGAAAAATACGTAGAATTTGGTGGGCCAGATGGCGGCAATGGCGGCAATGGCGGCTCGGTCTGGGCCGAGGCTGTGACCGGGCTAAACACCTTGATTGATTTTCGCTACCAGCAGCACTTTTTTGCGCAGAATGGCAAAGGCGGCATGGGCCAAAACCGTTTTGGTCGCAATGGGGATGATATGTTGCTGCGCGTGCCCGTTGGCACCGAGATTTTGGATGAAGATGGCGAAAGTGTAATTGCCGACCTGACCATTGAAGGCCAGTGCGTATGTTTGGCGAAGGGCGGCAATGGCGGCTTTGGCAATATGCATTTCAAATCCTCAACCAACCAAGCGCCACGGCGGTCCAACCCTGGGCAAGATGGGGTTGAGGCGACGATTTGGCTGCGTCTAAAGCTGATTGCCGATTGTGGGTTGCTGGGACTGCCCAATGCCGGAAAATCAACCTTTTTGGCGGCAACATCGAACGCGCGGCCCAAAATTGCCGATTATCCGTTCACCACATTGCACCCCAATCTTGGGGTTGTGGCGGTGGATAGTCGTGAATTTGTTGTGGCCGATATTCCGGGGCTGATTGAGGGCGCGCATGAAGGCCGCGGGCTTGGAGATACATTCCTTGGCCATATTGAGCGCTGTTCGGTTTTGCTGCATTTGGTTGATGGCACAGGCGAAGATGTGGCCACCGATTATAAAGTGATAATTGGCGAGCTGAATGAATATGGTGCCGGGCTAAATGAAAAGCCGCGTATCACCGTGCTCAACAAGTCCGATGCGCTGACCAAGGATGAGATTGCGGATAAGCTGAAAGCGCTTAAAAAGGCCGGGGCGAAGAATGTTTATGTGATGTCCGGTGTTAGTCGTGATGGCGTGATTGATGTGTTGCGCCAAATGCGCAAGGTCATCGAGGCCGGGATTCATGTGGTTGAGGATGAAGGCCCGTGGCAGCCCTAAACTCCGCTGAAATATTTGCCCGCGCGCGGCGCATAGTCATAAAGGTCGGCTCGGCCTTATTGGTGGATGCAGCCAGCGGTGCTTTGCGGCGCGATTGGGTTGCCGGGTTGGCCGAAGATATTGCGATGCTGCGGGGGCAGGGGGCCGAGGTTGTGCTTGTGTCATCGGGCGCCATTGCGCTGGGGCGACGGGTGTTAAAACTGCCAAGCGGGCCTTTAGCACTGGAACAATCACAGGCGGCGGCGGCGGTGGGGCAAATTCGGCTGGCGCGGGCCTATCAAGAAATATTGTCGCCCCATGGCATAGAGGCGGCGCAGGTTTTGGTGACGCTGGAAGACAGCCAAAACCGGCGGCGTTACCTTAATTCACGCACCACAATGGCCGCGCTGTTGGAATTGGGTACCGTGCCGATTGTGAATGAGAATGACACGGTTGCGACGGATGAGATCCGTTATGGTGATAATGATCGGCTGGCTGCACAGGTTGCCAGCCTGATCGGCGCCGATATTTTGGTGCTGTTGAGCGATATTGACGGGCTGTTTACAGCCGATCCGCGCAAGGCCGCTGGGGCAGAGTTATTGCCCCATGTAACCGCCATTACACCTGCGATTGAAGCCATGGCGGGCGGGGCTGCAAGTGAAAATTCGCGCGGTGGGATGGCCACCAAGGTGATGGCCGCCAAGGTTGCGCTGCAAGCCGGTTGTGCGATGGCCATTACGCTGGGTGACAGGGTGCGGCCTATTTCGGCGCTGATAAATGGGGCCGCCTGCACTTGGTTTCGCGATAAGAATGACCCGGCTTCGGCACGCAAAAAATGGATTTCGGGCATGAAGCCCAAAGGGGTTTTGCGGGTGGATACCGGGGCAGGCACGGCGCTTGCGGGCGGTAAATCTTTGCTAGCGGCGGGTGTTCGTAGCGTTGAAGGCGTGTTTGAACGGGGCGACCCGGTGGACATTCGTGGTGAAGATGGTGGGCTGATTGCGCGCGGGCTGGTCGGCTATGCCGCCGATGAGGTGCGCAAAATTGCCGGTAAGCGCACCGGTGATATTGCTGGAATATTGGGCTATCCGGCCCGTCCGGCGCTTATACACCGTGATGATATGGCGATTTAGGGGGGCAAATGGATATTCAGGCACAGATGGATGCAATTGGCGCGGCGGCACGCACGGCGGCCGTTGAACTGGCCACGGCAAGTGCGGAACGCAAGCACGCCGCCTTAATTGGCGCCGCCCAATATTTATGGGAATCGCGCGCGGATGTGTTGGCAGCCAATACGTTAGATATGGAATATGCCCGCGCCAAGGGCTTGTCGGCGGCAATGCTTGACAGGCTGATGCTGGATGAGGCCCGGATTCATGCCATGGTGAACGGGTTACGCACAGTGGCCGAACAAGCCGACCCGGTTGGTGCGGTTATTGCGCAATGGACTGTGCCATCGGGGCTGCATATTAGCCGCGTGCGCACGCCGATTGGCGTGATAGGGGTTATTTTTGAAAGCCGCCCGAATGTAACTGCCGATGCCGGCGCGCTGTGCCTTAAGGCCGGAAATGCCGCGATTTTGCGTGGTGGTTCTGAAAGTTTTCATTCCAGCACAGCAATACATGCGGCCTTGGTGCGAGGGCTGACTTCGGCCAATTTGCCTGCCACAGCCATACAGCTTGTACCGACGCGGGACCGTGCGGCGGTGGCGGCTATGCTGCGTGACACCAAACATATTGATGTGATTGTGCCGCGCGGTGGCAAAGGCTTGGTCGGGCTTGTGCAGGCTGAAGCGCGGGTGCCGGTTTTCGCGCATTTGGAAGGCATTTGCCATGTTTACGTGGATGGGTCAGCGAAGCCAGATATGGCAGAGCAAATCGTGCTCAACGCCAAAACACGTCGCACTGGCATATGTGGCGCTGCTGAATGCCTGCTGATTGATCGTGCGTTTTATACCAAGCACGGCGCGGGCGTTATCGCCGCCCTTGTAGCCACAGGGGTTGAAGTGCGTGGTGAGGGTGAATTGGCAAACCTTCCCGGCACGGTGCCCGCCAAGCCCGACGATTTTGGCCATGAATTTTTGGATATGATTATTGCCGCGCGCCTGGTTGATGGCATTGAAGGCGCGATTGCGCATATCCGCGATTACGGGTCCGACCATACCGAAAGCATTGTCGCCGAAGATGCAGGCGTTGTGGCGCGGTTTTTCAACGAAGTGGATAGCGCCATTTTACTGCACAACGCGTCCACCCAATTCGCTGATGGTGGTGAATTTGGGATGGGTGCGGAAATTGGCATTGCAACGGGTAAGTTGCATGCGCGCGGCCCGGTTGGGGCAGAGCAATTGACAAGTTTTAAATATTTGGTGCGCGGGCAGGGGCAAATCCGCGCTTAAAGGGCACAAAAAAGCCGCCAAATCGGCGGCCTTTTCAGATTATTCGCCTAAAATTAGCCGCCCCAGCTACGAACCGGCCCGCAATCCATATGCACGAAGTTTGAGCGCCCGTAGCTGCCAACGCCGCCAGAGTTACAGGCTATTGCAGCTTGTGCCATTTGGCTGATGGACCGTGAGGACAGGCGCAGATCGGCGGCCATGGCACGAATATGGTATGAATTTGAGGCAACTGACGACGAGCGCGAATGCAGCATCGCATTGGTTGCTGGTGACCGATAACCCGACAACAGAAGGTAGGGTTCGGAAGTTTCCATCAAATTATGTGAAGCCGCCATTATATCAACATTGGATGCCGCATATTCAATCGAGGAGTTTTCCCGCCAATCGCGCATGAACCAAGATATCTCTTCCAGCGCAGGACGAATATACTCACCCTCAATCCAATAAATGGTGTTCAGAACCTCGCCCGAGCGTTGTGAGCGCATATGGATGCGGCGAATATCGCCCGCACCGCGCACAACTCCGGCTGCATTTGCAAAATGCGGGGCCGCTGTAACAGCCGTGGCTGCAAACACACCTAAAAGGGAACGGCGTGAAATCGTCGATTGTAGTCTGTTCATCAGGGAACCTGCCCGTTTCGTCGCATGCCTAGGTGTCCATCTTTGCGAACTACCCGTGTTTCTTCGCTTGTTATGGCATAGTTTGATTCGTCGGCCAAGTGTCAGTTTTGCATCGGTAGAAACCTGCGTTTTCGCAATCGGCCCTCACGAGATCGTTATAAACAAGGTCTATGGCCACGTTTCGTTCCGTAGTATTGTGACATTCTTGCAAGTGATAGGCGAAATCTTGCCGGTTTGAATAGATAACAGGCTCGCCCCAGACAATATTTGAGGTATTAGGGGCGCAAATGGAATGTGTGACAACGAGGTTTTAGATGTGGTATTTAAGCAACATTAGTCGATTTAGCGCAGCATTACTGGTTTCAACCAGTGGGTTGGCGCTGTCAGCGGCCAATGCACAAGAGGTTTCGTTTGATGGCTCGCAGGCCACAACAGCGGTAGCGGCAGAGTTAAGTTTGGCATCACAGGCGCTGCATGATCAGCTTCAATTGCTGGACAGGCCCCGATTGGCCACTTGGTATGCCGCCAATGATTACGCCCCAATTTGGGATGCCGCTGGAATCGATACGCTGACAGCTGTGCTGCAGGCCGCGCCAAGTAACGGGTTGCCCGCTATACGTTATGACGTGGCGCAATTGCGCGCGCTGCAAGCTGCTGCCAATAGTTCGCCTGACAGTGCGGCTATGTTTGAGGCAACCGCATCGGACATCTATTTGCGATATGCGATTGATGTTTCGACCGGCCTTATTAACCCTTCAAGCCTATCGCGCTTGATTGACCGTCGCCGTCAGGTGGCCAATGTTGCCGATTTAATGGATGGGGTGCGTGCTGAAGGTGCCAACCCGGCCTTTTATGCAGCGCTTGAGCCGCAAGCCCCAGTTTATCGGGCGCTCAAGAATGAGTTGGTGCGCTTGGCGGCAGTAATCGCTGAAGGCGAAACACAACCCCGTGTCGGGCCGGGCCGTAGCCTGCGCCCCGGCCAAACAGATGAGCGCGTGCTTGCCTTGCGCGTGCGCTTAGCGATGCAGGGTTATACGGATGTCGCTGGTGATTCTCCGGTTTATGACACGCTATTGGCGGATGCAGTTAAGGCATTCCAAACGATCAACAACCTTGATGCCGATGGCATTATTGGCCCCAAAACGCTGGAGGCCATTAACGCCGACCCTACCCAGCATTATCAGCAGGTTCTGGTTAATCTGGAACGCGCGCGGTGGATGAATTTTGATCGTGGTGCGCGCCATATCTGGGTGAATCAGGCCTCATATATGGGCTATGTCATTGATAATGGCTCGGTTTCGTTGGAAACACGCGTCGTGGTTGGTAAATCTGGCGAGAAATATCAGACGGTCGAATTTTCCGATGTAATGGAACATATGGTTATCAACCCGTCATGGAATGTTCCGGAAAGCATTGCCTCGCAAGAATATTTGCCTGACATCTTGCGCGACCCTACATTGTTGGCGCGCCAGAACATCGAAATGCAGGTCCGTGGCTCCGGCCGTATTGTTGACCCGCGTTTGGTGAACCTAAGCCAATACACTGTGAACAACTTCCCCTATGTATTGCGCCAACGCCCCGGTAGCGGCAATGCGCTTGGCCGGGTGAAGTTTATGTTCCCAAACCGGCATAATATCTATTTGCATGACACCCCGTCGCGCAGCCTATTTAACCGCGATACCCGCGCATTTAGCCATGGTTGTGTGCGCGTGCAGCGCCCGCTGGAACTGGCTTATCTATTGTTGGCCCCGCAAGAGAGCGACCCGGAAGGCATGTTTACGGCGGTGCTGAACACGCGGCAGGAAACCCAGATCAACCTGACTGTGCATGTGCCCGTTCACTTGGTTTACAACACAGTTTTCCTGAACGATTTGGGCGAACTTGAATATCGGATTGATGTTTATGGCCGTGATCCGCTGGTGTTTGACGCGCTGGCAGATGTTGGGGTGACAATGCCCACGATTCAAGGCTAGCCTTGTGCAAGGCCCGCACCATATACGGTGCGGGCAACTTGCGGAGATTACATGAAATTCAGCATCGCACAGATTGCGCAAGCGCTTGGTGCGCGCGCCGAGGGTGAGCTTGACCTTGTGCTGCGCAGCCCCGCCGAGCCGCAATCGGCAACGGCGGATGATTTGGCATTGGCGCTAAGCCCCAAATTTGCCGATGCGTTGAACCGCGGCCAAGCGGTTGCGGCCTTGTTGTGGGATGGTGCCGATTGGCAAGCCCTTGGCTTGCGCGCCGCAATATTTTCACCTCGCCCGCGATATGCCTTGGCCGGGCTCAACCAAGTTTTTGAACGCCGCCCAAACCTGCCAACTGGCATTCATCCAACCGCCATTATTGACCCAAGCGCCGAAATTGGAAATGACGCTGCAATTGGCCCTTTTGTGTTGGTCGGGGCGCGGGCCAAAATTGGCGCCAATGCCCGCATTTTAGGCCATGCCAGTGTGGCCGAAGACGCGGTGATTGGTGAGGATTGTTTACTGCATTCGGGCGTGCGCATAGGCGCGCGCGTGCGCATTGGCGCAAGGTTTATTGCCCAGCCCAATGCCGTTGTCGGCGCGGATGGGTTTTCATATGTAACACCGGATGTTGGCGTGGTTGAGGCCGCACGCGCTGGGCATGACCCGGCAGCAAGCCTTGCCGCCCAACATTATGCGCGCATAAATTCCCTCGGTGCCGTTGTTATTGGTGATGACGTAGAGCTTGGCGCCGGCTGCACGGTGGATCGGGGCACAATTACTGATACGATTATCGGGTCGGGTAGTAAGCTCGATAACCTTGTGATGATTGGCCATAACGTGCGTGTTGGGACAGATTGTTTGTTATGCGCGCAAGCTGGTGTTGGCGGCTCGTCGATTATTGAGGACCGCGTTGTGCTGGGTGGGCAGGTAGGCGTGGCCGACCATGTTACCGTTGGCACCGGCGTTGTGGCGGCTGGCAAGTCTGGAATCTCCTCGAATGTGCCGCCAAATCGCTTTATAATGGGGAACCCGGCGATACGTGCCGAGCAGAATATAGAATGTTATAAGATCTACCGCCGCCTACCCAAACTAGCACAGAAGGTTGAAAACCTGCAAAAAGCGGTTTCAAAAGCCGCCGCGAACGATTAGAGGGTAGGCGATTAAGCCAAGGGGGCAGCTGATGGCCGTGAATGTCAAAGACAAAATTGTCGAAATTATCGCTGAACAGGCGATATTGCAGCCATCTGACGTAGCGATGGATGCAACCCTTGAAGACCTAGGCGTCGATTCGCTGGGGCTGGTTGAGGCGATTTTCGCCATCGAAGAAGCATTTGATATTCAAGTGCCCTTCAATGCGAATGATCCGACTGAGTCTGATTTCGATGTGTCCAATATCGGTGCGATGATCAAGGCGGTGGAAACACTCGTCGCAGCGAAGGGTTAGTTGGTTGAACCGACGGGTCGTTATTACCGGGCAGGGCGCGATTAATGCGCTTGGGCATAGCGCTGCGGCAACGATGCAGGCTATGGCCGAAGGCCGCTGTGGTATTGGCCCGCTCGAAATCCGTGATGTGGAACGCCTGCAAATTGGCATTGCCGGGCAGGTAAAGGGTTATGACGAGGCCGAGCATTTTGGCCGTCAGGAACTTGTGCTATTTGACCGGTTTACCCAATTCGCCCTACTGGCCGCGCGCGAAGCGATGGCGCAATCGGGCCTCGATGTGGCCGCGAATGACCCAACCCGCACCGGCGTTGTGCTTGGCACCTCGGGTGGTGGGTTGCAAACCCAAGATGAAAATTACCGGCTGGTTTATGAAGAGGGCAAGAATCGCGTTCACCCCTTTGTGGTGCCACGCCTGATGAACAATGCCGCCACAAGCCATGTTTCCATGGCTTACGGCGCGCAGGGGCCAAGTTTTACCGTGGCTACGGCCTGTGCCAGTTCAAACCATGCGATGGGCTTGGCGTTTCATTTTATCCGTTCGGGCATGGTGGATAGCATGCTAACTGGCGGCTCAGAATCCATGCTGGTTTTTGGTGGGATCAAGGCTTGGGAAGGCCTCCGCGTTATGTCCAAAGATGGCTGCCGCCCGTTTTCGGCCACGCGCAACGGCATGGTGCAGGGCGAAGGTGCAGCGGTTTTCGTATTTGAAGAGCTTGAACATGCCCGCGCACGTGGGGCTGAAATTATTGCCGAAGTGATCGGCTTTGCCATGAGTTCGGATGCCAGTGACATTGTGATGCCAAGTCGCGATGGCGCGGCGCGTGCGATTGCTGGCGCGCTGAAGGATGCCAAGCTGAACCCAAGCGATGTTGGCTATATCAACGCACATGGCACCGGCACGGCGGCCAATGACAAAACCGAATGTGGCGCCGTGCGCGATGTGTTTGGTGCGGCGGCGGATAAGCTGATGATATCTTCAACAAAATCTATGCATGGTCATTTGATTGGCGGCACCGGTGCGGTCGAACTTTTGGCCTGTATTATGGCGCTGCGCGACGGGGTTATCGCCCCGACCATTGGCTATGAAGAACCTGATCCGGAATGTAATTTGGATGTGGTGCCCAACGAGGCGCGCCAAGCCAAAGTAGATGTGGCGATTTCAAATGCTTTCGCCTTTGGGGGCATGAACGCAGTTCTAGCCCTTCGCCGCGCACCCTAAACGCCTACTCCGAAATAGAAAAAGGCCGCCCCGGACATGATCCGGGGCGGCCTTTTTCGGTTAATTAGGCGCTTAACGTGCAGCCAAATCAGCTTCGGCAGCGGTAAAGCCGGCCAATGAAATTGTGGCTTCAATGGCATCGCCTTGGTTGGTAACGGCAAAGATTGAAACTTTGATGGCAGTGCCGGTGCGCAGCGCTTGCACTTCATCAGCGGTCAAACCGTAGCGTGCATAGCAGCCTTGAATATCACACCAGCTGAACGGAAAGCCCGCCGGGGCCTCGCCATCAACGCGCACAGTAACGCCGCGTGGCAATAGGGTTAACAACGGGGTCACAATTGTAACACCCATCGAAGCCGCCGAACCTTCTGGTAGGCCTTGCATCGCAATATTTACGACTTCATTACCTTCGGCATCCAAGCCGCGCGACACAAGGCGGCAACCTTCGGCGCCTTCAGGGCAACGAACTTCCCAACCTTCATAGCGTGCAACGACGCCATTGGCCTGATCGCGCTGCTGATCGGCGGTTAGAAATTCGGTTGAAGTTGCCTCTTGAGCGGCGAGCGGCGCAGCAAGCGCCAAGGCGAGGAGGGCGGTCAAAATTTTTGTACGCATTGAGCTAGTCCTGTGTGCATAAAGGTTGCCATACTGGTGTCAGAAGCGCGGCCTCAAGTCAATTCTTGCGCTGGAATTTTGCAGGTATCGCGCGCCTTTTCGCGCAAAGCGCTGGCATATCTGCGCCTGCTGGGTATTCTGCGCGCAAACAAGGGGGGGTTATGCCTGTAGATCGGATATTCATAGGGGGTGGCGGCGTAGATTATTCCGCGCCACAAGAGCTATTGTTACAATATGGTAACCGGCACGGGCTTATTGCGGGGGCTACGGGCACGGGTAAAACCGTTAGCCTGCAAATTCTGGCAGAAAGTTTTTCAAGCCAAGGCGTGCCGGTGTTTTTAGCTGATGTGAAAGGCGACCTTGCCGGGCTTGGCATGGCCGGTTCTCCCGATGCACCCCTGCACCCCAAATTGGTTGAACGTGCTGCAACGATTAAGTTTGACGATTACGGGTATAACGCGTTTCCGGTGGTGTTTTGGGATATGTTTGCCAAATTGGGCCACCCGATCCGCACCACAATATCTGAAATGGGCCCGCTGTTACTATCACGCCTGATGGAGTTATCCGAGGCGCAAGAGGGTATTTTGAACATTGCGTTCCGGATTGCCGATGAGCAGGGGATGTTACTGCTCGATTTGAAAGACCTGCGCGCCATGCTGGTGTGGCTAGGCGAAAACTCATCCGAGATAAGCCTGCATTATGGCAATATTGCCACTGCAAGTGTGGGGGCCATTCAACGCCGCCTTGTCGTGCTTGAAAACCAAGGCGCTTCGGCGTTTTTTGGCGAACCGGCGCTCAAACTTACCGACATGATAGCGACAGCGCCTGACGGGCGTGGGCGTATCAATGTGTTGGCGGCCGATCAGCTTATGGCCGCGCCCCGGTTATATGCGACCTTCCTTTTATGGTTGCTATCGGAATTGTTTGAGGAATTGCCCGAAGTGGGCGACCCCGATAAGCCTAAATTTGTGTTTTTCTTTGACGAAGCGCATTTACTGTTTGACGATGCTAGCAAAGCGCTGCTGGATAAGGTGGAACAGGTCGCGCGGCTGATCCGCTCCAAAGGGGTCGGGGTGTATTTTGTCACCCAAAATCCCGACGATGTGCCCTCGGATATTCTTGGCCAACTTGGCAACCGCATCCAACACGCGCTGCGCGCCTATACCCCGCGCGACCAAAAAGCGCTTCGGGCTGCGGCCGAAACCTTTCGCCCAAACCCCGACTTTGATACTGAAACCGCGATACGTGAGGTTGGCACCGGTGAGGCGGTGGTGTCCTTGTTGGAGCGCAAAGGCGTGCCGAGCGTGGTGCAGCGCACGCTTATCCGCCCCCCAAGCTCTCGCCTAGGGCCCATAACCGATGCCGAGCGCGCCGTTCTGGTGGCCGCCAGCCCGCTTGCCGGTATTTATGAAGTCGCCATTGACCGCGATAGCGCCTTTGAAGAGTTAAGCCGCCGCGCTGCCAAAATCCAGGCCGAGGAAGCAACCGAGGAAGAAGCAGCACAAGCTGACCGTGAATTCAGCACCGGGCGGCGTTATAATCCCGGCGCCACCAGCGCGCCTAAAAAACCCACAAAGTCACGCCGCTCTGATACGACAACCGAAGCCTTCACCAAATCACTATCACGATCAGTTGGCACAAAACTGGGCACTGCCATCGTGCGCGGCGTGCTAGGCGGGCTGTTTAGGCGCTAGCGCATCTTTTGTTCATAAATATCCCCGCCGGAGGCATCCGACGGGGCGTTCACAGCCAACATCACCCATCCAACCGCCGCACCCGCAATGTCATAATCCGGTTACGTTCGCGTTTCAGCACCTCAAAACGGAAGCCGTGAAACACGAACACCTGTCCTTCTGCGGGGATCATTCGTGCTTCATGGATCACCAGACCGGCTATGGTGTTGGCTTCGTCATCGGGGAGCGACCATTCGCAGGCGCGGTTTAAATCGCGGATGGTCATGCTGCCTTCAACGATCATCGTGCCATCAGATTGCCGATTAACCTCGGCTTCTTCAACATCATGCTCATCGGCGATTTCACCGACAATTTCTTCAAGAATATCTTCCAGCGTGATCAGCCCGCGCAGGCTGCCATATTCATCGACTACCAACGCAAAATGGCTGCGGCGGCGTAAAAATTCGCGCATTTGTTCGTCGAGCGTTGTTGTGTCTGGAATGAAATAAGGCTTCATTGCCACATCCATCACGTTGAAGCTGTCAATACCATCCAGCCCTTCTTCATCGCTGCGCACAATGGCGTTTACGGCGCGGAGCAGGTCTTTGGCATGAACGACGCCGACAACATTTTCGGGCTCATCACGGTACACCGGAATGCGGGTATAGGGTGATGAAAGGCATCGTGACAGAATATCAGCAGGGGCAGCGTCAGCGTCAATCATCTCAATATTTGAACGATGTAGCATGATTTCTTCAACCGCGCGGTTCTTAAGGTCCAATGCGCCAAGCAGGCGATCACGGTCATCCTTTTCAACGCCACCTTCAGAATGGTGCAGCGCAATGGCCCCGGCAATTTCCTCATGGGCCAGCACATGGGCGTTCGGGTCAGTTTGTACGCCGAATAGGCGCAGAAATAGCCGGACAAACGCCCGCACTGTGCTGACAATCGGTGAAAGCACGATCACCAGAATTGAAACGGGGCGCGCCACGCGGGTTGCTGCGGTTTCGGCATTGGTAATGGCATAGGTTTTGGGCAGAACTTCCGCAAAAACCAGCACAAGCACGGTCATCACCGCCGTTGCCAACACGACACCGGAATCACCAAATAGGGTGGTAAACAGCGATGTGGCCAGCGATGTCGCCAAAATATTTACAAGGTTATTGCCCAGCAAAATAGAGCCGATCAGCCGCTCGCTGTCATCGGTTAGGGCAAGTGCGCGTTCAGCGCCTTTGTTCTTACGGTCAGCCAAGGCGCGTAGCTTGGCGCGGCTTGCAGCCGTTAGCGCTGTTTCAGAGCCAGAAAAGAATGCAGAACATAAAAGGAGGCATAGGATGATGGCCAGCGTTATCCAAGTGGTGCTGTCAAAAATCACAATCTCGCCAACTGGCGGGGGCATAAGGTTTCGTCCTTGCGATGGTGCGAATTCCTGCCTTTATGGGGGGGATCATAGTTTTTCGCAAGGCAAGCTAATGCGGGTGCAAGATCTTGGGGCAATTGACCGCCCGTTATTGGTTTTTGGGGGTGTCTATTCCAATTTTCATGCGTTGCAGGCGCTGTTTGCGCGGGCGGCAGCATTTGGCTTTGCTGATGATCAGTTGATTAACACTGGCGATGCCGTGGCCTATTGCGCGGCACCGCAAGCTTGCGTTGAAGCGTTGCGTAAGCGCGGTATTGCCAGCATTGCAGGTAATGTTGAACGCGCGCTGGCTGCGGGGGATGATGAATGCGGCTGTGGGTTTAAAGATGGCAGCACTTGCGATTTACTTTCGCGCGGCTGGTACCCCTATGCTCAGTCTCATGTGAATGATGCGGCGCGCGGCTGGATGACCGGCCTGCCGGATTTGTTCACATTTACGCATTATGGCCGGCGGGTGATGGTGCTGCATGGCGGTGCGACGGATGTATCGGCCTTCATCTGGCCGGATGATGCCACAAGCCTGTTTGAAGCCGAAATTACGGCGCTGGGTGCGGTGCATATTGTACTGGCCGGGCATTGCGGGCTGGGGTTTCAGCGGCGCATTGGTGCGGTGGATTGGGTGAATGCGGGGGCGATTGGCATGCCGCCCAATGATGGCTGCCCGCAAACACGGTTTGGCATTTTAACCGAGAACGCATTTCGCCTTGAAACGCTAAATTATGACCATGTGGCTGCTGCCAAGGCGATGCACGCGGCTGGCCTGACACAGGGATATGAGCGCGGCTTAATCACCGGGTACTGGCCAAGCGAGGATATTTTGCCACCAAGCTTGCGCCGGGTCACTTAGGCGAGCGGATGTTTGGTTAGCACAAGGTTCTTCAAATTCTCATCAAGTACATGGGTATAAATTTCGGTTGTTGAAACATCGGCATGGCCAAGCAGCATTTGAATGCTGCGCAAATCGGCCCCATTGGCCAGTAAATGCGTGGCAAAGGCGTGGCGCAGCGTGTGCGGCGATAGGCGCTTTGGGTCCAGCCCAGCGGCTGCGGCGACATCTTTGAGCAGTAGAAAAAACCCTACCCGCGTTAAATGCCCATCAGCCCCGCGTGACGGAAAAAGCGCCCGGGATTTTTGGCGTTTCGCGGTCAGCGCTGCATCACGCGCCAACAGCCATTCGGCCAGTGCTTGTCGGGCCGGGGGGGAAAGTGGCACCATCCGTTCACGCCCACCTTTGCCACGCACCAATATCATTTCGGGTTTTCCGCGTGCCGCAGTTTCGGGCAGCGATACAAGCTCGGTAACACGCATGCCAGTAGCATAAAGCAGTTCAAACAGGCAGGTATTACGCGCGCTGTCAGTTGCGTTTCGGCCCGATTGGCGCGCCGCGGTTAACAGCGCGTCGACCTCAGCCAAGCTAAGGGTTTTGGGCAGGCGGGTGGCTTTGCCGGGGCCGCGCAGTTCAGCCGCCGGGTCGTCACTTCGCCAGCCTTCTTGGAATATGAACCGAAAGAATTGTCGCAAAGATGACAATCGGCGCGCCCTTGTGCTGGCTGCCAAGCCATTGGTGGCTAATTGGGCCAAATAGCCTTCAATATCCGCTCGATTGGCGGCACCGATTTGGGACATGCCCACAAATGCGCCAAAATCCTCAAGATCACGCCGATAGGCTGACAGCGTATTTTGGGCTGCACCTGATTCTGCCGCAATGGCTTGTAAAAAAGCCGAAACCCATTGCGCGCCCCCGGCCATTAGGCACCTGCGCGTTCAAGCAACAAAAGCTGCGCCGCAATTTGGCGGGCCGATGTGTCTTGGCCAACCTTCCAAAGAAGCCATAGGCCAAGCTGCATATTCGCTGGGCTGGCATCGGCACCCTCGGCCAATAGGTTGAGCGCCATAAGCACTGCAGGAGCTTGTTTACCCGCCGCAATAAGTTCAAGCGCGGCGGACGTGCCAACGGCGCTGGGTTGCTGGTCCGTAAAGGCTACATAAACTGCGCGCATAAGCGGCGCACTGGGGGCATCGGCTATTGGAAGGTCAATTTTAAGGATAATGCGGCGGGCAAGTTCCAAGGCGGAATCCGGTGCGCCAAGCGGTTCAAACCATTGGGGCGCATCGGCTCCGGCCAATAGCAATATGCGCTGAATATCATCGGCGACGGGTACGAGCGGCACGCTTGGGGGGCGGTTGGCCAGTTGCGGGCCATATTCATAGGCGAAGGCGGCCATAAGGCTTGGTTCGGCAAAGGCGCGAACGGCCATGCCAAAGGCGAGGGCCAGCGCGGTATCATCATCTTCAGATAGGGCACGATCAAGCGCTTGCACGGCTTCGGCCCGGCCCCAAATGCCACCCGAGGATGCTGGCCGCCCGCCACGATAGGTTGCGAACAAAAACGGCGGAGTGATGGCGGCGAATTCAATCAGCCGCTCGGCGGCTTCCATCCGTTGGCGCAGCGGGGTTGATAGCGCCAAGTCCACAAACAAATACGGAGGCGCAATGCGGCCCAAGGGGCGGGGCAGGGCCAGCGCTTCACGCAGGGCAAAATCAATTGGGGTAAGTGGGTTGGGCACCTTTGGGTCGGGCGACTCTTCAAACAAAGCCGGATCAAGAAAGCGAATCAGCAAATCTGCGCGGGCATCGTCTACTTCACCCAAGGCTGAGCCAAGTGAAACCGTGGTGGCTGCGGCGTTCCAATCGCCCGAACGGGCAAGGCAAATAACCCTGATCGACAGATCATCGGCCAAAGCAGGCGTTAGGCGCAGTGCCTCGCAGGGGGCGACAGTGCGCCCTACAAGCAGCGAAATCTCAAACCAGCGGCGGAATAGTTCCGTTTCATCGGCGCGGGCCTGCAAAATGAGGGTTTCAGCCTCATCCAACGCGCCGATGGCGAATAGCTGATCAACCCGTGCTAAAAGCGGGCTGTTGGCGCTGCTTGCCCCGATGGGGGCATCTGATTGCACCAAAAGCAGGCGGCGAAACAGTGA
>Ga0105053_10002838_pt1 | contig 26606 bp, 15 predicted proteins | sample BON01_FD_78093 | JGI IMG/M metagenome (GOLD analysis project Ga0105053, IMG submission 78093) | Freshwater microbial communities from Lake Bonney liftoff mats and glacier meltwater in Antarctica - BON-01 | ecosystem: Environmental > Aquatic > Freshwater > Ice > Glacier meltwater | place: Lake...
GACACTGTTTGTGGCCACCTTTTTTAGTTGGATACAGAAAGGCAGGCGAGTCATTGTGTATGCTAGCTCCTTTTATCTTGGGGCTGAGGCGCCGTTGACTACCAACAGAGGTTTTTATATTGTTTGTTGGGGAAATACCCCGTTGGCAATGTATTGTGCCCTGCGTATTTCTGAACACACCTTAAGTAGGGCAGCAGCTCGATTCCCAACCACTTTTGGCATACAACTCCCGCCGACTATCCTTAATTTGGACACATGAAAACGCCTGATGTAAAAGCACTTTTTGCAGAACTGCAGACCGGTAATCGGGCTGCATTGGCACGTGCCATTACCTTGGTAGAAAGTAGGGCCCAACAACACCAGGCAGCGGCAGGCGAACTGCTGGCCTATTGCCTGCCTCAAAGTGGCCGTTCCTTACGGATCGGCATAACGGGTGTTCCCGGCGTTGGCAAAAGTACCTTTATCGACACTTTTGGGAGTCTACTCACTGCAGCAGATCATAAAGTGGCCGTATTGGCCATCGATCCGAGCTCAGGCCGTTCGGGGGGAAGTATTTTAGGCGATAAAACCCGCATGGAGCAGCTATCGCAAGACCTCAATGCCTTTATTCGCCCTACCGCTGCTGGCAGTACGCTCGGCGGCGTAGCACGCAACAGCTGGGAGGCTATGATTTTATGTGAAGCCGCCGGTTACGACATCGTGCTTATTGAAACGGTGGGCGTAGGACAAAGCGAAACGGCTGTGTATGGCATGGTCGATTTTTTCCTCCTACTTATGCTAGCTGGTGCCGGCGATGAACTGCAAGGCATTAAACGGGGTATCATGGAGCTGGCCGACTTGTTGGTCATCAACAAAGCGGAGGGTGAAAATATGCTTAAAGCCAAGCTGGCTGCCTCCGACTACCGCAACGCCCTTCATCTTTTCCCTGCCCATCCCGGCCAATGGACGCCCGAAGTTTTGCTGGCCTCTGCCTTAAACAACGAGGGCATCGCCGAAGTATGGAAGAGTATCTGCCGTTATGCCGATTTGGTTAAACCCAACGGTTATTTCGTTCAACGCCGACAAGAGCAAGCTGTTTTGCAGTTCCGCGAGCACATCCACTACCAACTGGATCTTGCCCGATCTGCCCATCCTGACCTCCTGGCTTTATACCAGCAGCTCGAAAAGGCGGTAGCTCAAGGCGAGCGCAACCCTTTTGACGCAGCACTTGAATTTGCTGGACGGTTATTGCGGTGAAGCACAACGGCCTGCTGCCACAAATGTTGATGCGAGACACAACTAGGAAGGGCGTTCAATCAACGCGCAGAAGCTGACCAGATAAAATAACGGCATGTTGTTCTAATTAGTTGGCCTCGTTGTCAGGTGAGACCGTCATTAGCATTATTCCCGCCTATTTAATACTTTCAAAGGATGAAAGGAATGCTGACCGTTTTGATGCTGTTCGTAAGCAGTTGTTTGACTGCCCAAACAGAAGTTTATCCGCATTGCCAGGGTGCCCTAACTTTTTCGCCTTCATCCGGTTTTCGGATTTCTGCCGTGGCAGATGCCTACGACATCACCCACTATGCCATTCATTTAGAATTGTACGACACCCTTTTATACACCAAGGGTTATGTGGCTATTACAGCCACTGTTGTGCAGCAGCCGCTCGATAGTTTTTGGTTTGAACTGACGACGGCGCTCCCTATCGACAGCATTCGCTACAATGGCCAAAACCTACTTTTTAATCATAACAATGATGAGGTGGTTGCATTTTTGCCAGCGGCGATAGGGGTTGGGCAAATGTTTTCGCTATTGGTTTACTACCAAGGTGTGCCACCCCAACAGGCCAACCGCCGTGGAATGATGTTGAGCAATGCAGGCATTCATCCGGCATTATTTACCCATTCAAGTTTGTTTTGGGCTAAAAATTGGCTGCCCGTAAAACAGCAACTTTCCGATAAAATCGATTCTATCGACCTCCACATAACCACCCAACTCGGTAAAAAGGTCGCCTCCCATGGAATATTGGTGGGCATAGATACCCTAGCCAACCAAAAAGCCCGCTGGAATTGGAAAAGTCGTTTCCCCATCGCCTATTACCTTATTGCGCTGTCGGTGAGCGACTATGTAGTCAGCAATCGCCAGGTACTTTTGCCCGGACGAACTTCGCCTATGCCTATACAGGATTTCAGCTTCCCGGTCAATGGCCCTAGTACCGCTCTGCTCGATACCACCGGGCGCGTATTACAGGAACTATCCCTTTTTTGGGGGACCTATCCCTTTGCGGCTGAAAAATACGGCCACGCCCAAACCAATATGGGTGGCGCCATGGAACACCAGACCCTATCGGGCATGGGTTTTTATAATCTGGGCGTAATTGTTCACGAAGCAGCGCACCAGTGGTTTGGCGATTATGTAACCTGCGCTACGCCAAGTGATATCTGGCTCAATGAGGGTTTTGCAACGTATGCCGAGGCATTGTTCGTGGCGCAATTTGATTCAACCGCTGCCGCCAATATTCGCAATGGCTGGCAAACATCGGTACGTGCTAGTGCTGCGACAGGAACGGTGTATGTGCCTGCGGGCGCTGATTTTTCGCGGGTGCTGAATACCAATTTATCTTATCGAAAACCTGCTTTGGTGCTCCACAATTTGCGCTGGTTGCTGGGCGACAGTCTCTTTTTTGGCGGGCTCCAACATTACCTGAGCCAGCGTGGTTTTGGCAACGCCACAACCGAGGAATTCCGTGTGCTCATGGAACAATACACGGGTATTTCCCTCACCACCTTCATCAATGCCTGGATTTATGGTGGTGGTTTTCCAGATTATTCCATTAGTTGGAACCAACGCGGAAATGAGCTGCTTATTAGCTTATTTGATCGCAGCGGTGCAGCTGCGGGTCTGTTTGATTTGCCTTATCCTATTGTGGTAGTTTATACCGATGGTCGGCGCGAAAAAATACGTTTGGAACCTGGCTTTTTCCAGCTGCAAACTTTCCCCATTCAAGGAACCATTCAAAATATCTTAACCGATCCAGAAAATTGGGTGCTTGAATCTGCATTTACAACTGCCATCAGGGACATGAACTTAGCCGTTGATGAAGTTGAAAAAACACATTTTGTGCTTTACCCCAATCCTGCGACAAATCAGGTCACCTTACAATTTAGTGCATCAACTGCTTTTAGTCGGCTTATTGAAGTCTACAATATGCAGGGAAAAATGCAGCTCCAACAAGAAGTAGAAATCGGAAAGACGAGCCATACCCTGGACATACTTACTTTGCCTCCAGGAATTTACCTGCTGCGCAGTGGTAACAATACGCAACGACTTGTAATTCAACGTTAAGGGTGGCTTTACCCTAAGATATCTGGTGAAGGCTTGCTCGTCAGGCGCTCTAATACTTTATCCTGATTGCTTTGGAGGAGCATAAAAAGGCCACCAACGAAGATAAAAGCAAAAAAGAGGGTAGTAGGTAATAAGGTTTTCCAATCGGTTGTGCCAGTTTCTACCATGGTTGCTACTGTAGCTGACTTCAATTCACTTGAACCGAAAGCGAAGTTTATGCCGGCATGAACAAGTATCGGAAGGAACATATTGCCGGTCCTGAGCAATAAACCGGCAAAAAATACACCTATAGCACAGGCAAAAAACACCTGTGACAGTATTCCTACTACATTTTCAGGTTGCTGGAACAGGTTCACCAAATGAACCAATCCAAACACTAAGGATGAAACGATTGCGGACAAAACGAGCGCATTTTTTCGCTTACACCAAATTCGGAGTAGTATCGGGAACAATAGGCCGCGGAAGACGAGTTCTTCTGCTGCGCCTACCAACAACACAGAGGACAAAAACAGAACGAGCGTATCTGTATCGCTGTTAGTGTAAGTTGTCCAGTTGGAAACCAGGCCTAAGCCAATAAATGTGCAAGGAATAACTAAGGATTGCAGCTGCTTCGCTTGGAATGGATGGTTTAAGCCCATAAAGGTCAAGAGCTGCATACGTCGAATCCACCAGATTGCCAGACCTACTATGACCGAACGAACTGCTATTCCGGCAATAAAGCGTGCATTTTTTTCATCTACCAATACAGTAGTCAACAGCTCGCGAAGTGGCTTGCCAAGATAAAGTAGGGAGAAAAAGGCAAGCAGGATGATCAACAACTGTATGCTTGGCTTTTTCATCTCTTTTTTACAAAAATAGGAGCTTTGGTCAGTCCGCCTACAGTCTTGTTGTGTATGATGAGTATAAAAATAGCCGCCACAGTTATAGGCCGAAGTAGTTCAATTGTCGGGACAAAACTGAAGGAAAGCGCATAAAAAGGGGTGACTATTTAACGTTTTAAGCTACCGTCTGTAAAATCGACTCCAATATTTTTAAGCCATCGGTATTGCCGAGAATTGGGTCAGCGGCACGCTCTGGGTGGGGCATCATGCCAAATACATTGCGGCTTTTGTTTGTAACACCCGCAATATTGTGCAGCGCGCCATTCGGGTTGGACTCGGCCGTAACCACACCTCCAGCATCACAATACTGGAAGAGAATTTGGTCGTTGTCTTGCAGTCCTTTTAATCCGTCCGCATCGATATAATAATTGCCCTCGCCGTGGGCAATTGGTATTTGTAAAGCCTGATTGAGCTCCAGTCCCTGTGTTAGTAAGCTGTTGTTTGTAGCGGGCTTGATGAAGGTATTTTTGCAAATAAACTTCCGGCTTTCGTTGTGCAGCAATACGCCCGGCACCAATTTAGCCTCGGTGATGACTTGAAAACCATTACAAATGCCCATAACATAACCGCCCCGGTTGGCGTGCGTAATTACAGCGTCCATGATAGGGGAAAAACGAGCGATGGCTCCTGATCGGAGATAATCACCGTAAGAAAAACCACCGGGTAAAATCACAAAATCTACGCCTTGTAAATCGGTGTCTTTGTGCCACAGCGGAACCGTAGGGGCACCTAATATTTCACCAAAAGCATATAAAGTATCTCGGTCACAATTCGAGCCGGGGAAAATAACAACACCAAATTTCATAGCAGCGGATTTGACTGCAAATTTCGGAAAAAAGGAGGCAGCTTTTTAGAAAAATCCTGCACCCCAGAGTAAACTGCCCAACCAGCCTACAATCAGCAGGTCGAGCATCCATCCTGGACCAATACTTTCGAGAAAACGCCCGACAAAAAAGGCAGCGACTGGAACAAAAAGACTTATCAGAAACAAGTGGTCGCCGGGCAAGAATACAACCGACAAAACACCACAAACGAACAAGATGGAAAAGAGCCGCTGGGTGTTGCGCAGACTATTGGTTTTGAGATTGGCGGCACTGAAACTCATCAAAAAACCAAAGGCGAGCATCACCAATAATATGGAAATGGCCACTTTCTGGCCCGTGTTGAGAAAATGAACCGAGTTGCTCAGTAATAAATCAAAATGAACGATGTCGTAAATCTGCGACCACTGGTTGGTAAGGTACAGCCAGGCTGCAGCCAGATAAATGGGCGTAATATACCCCAAAAGCCATACGACCAGTGCCCTAAAGCGGAATACGCCGCCCAGCAGTATGCCAAAAAGCGTCACTGGAAAAAGTACGATAGCGGGTTTATAGAATTGAAAACATATCGAAGCTACCAGGCCAGCATCGAAAAGAAGCTGTAACTGCCTTGGGCTATTACTTACAATCATCAGGTTCCGCAAAATCAAAGCGAAACAGGCACCTGCCAATAAGGCCGGGTTAAAGCTCGTCCATTCCAGAAAGCTAAACGCACTCACCACGTAAGCCAACGCAAATAGATTGTGGGCGTCGCGACTGATTTTTAAGGACTTGATCAATTCATTCAGCAACAAAGCCGGCGATAGCACGCAGATCAGGTTCATCAAAAGTTTGGCGAAGGTAGGGAGGCGGTTGAGTGCTTCAAAGAGCCTGTTTCCGCCTACAACCGACGTTGCATCTCCTTCGGTAAAGGCTGAGAGGGTAAGCAAAGCGATTACAAGCACCAAGGTGGCGCCCCAGGCCAAGAAAGGATTGTTGGTGCGGAATAAAGCCGAAATCATAGGGTTTCAAAGGTAAGCCGGAAAAGCCCTTTTTTCTTGCGTTTGGTGGCAGGAATTAGCATCGCATTCGGACCAACGATGGCCGCATCACTTTCCAATATAGCCGCATCATCGGTTTCAGGACTCAGGATTATGCGTGGAACTACATCCCCTTGGTTGTTGATGCGGTACATGACTACCGCATTTTTACTCCGGCCTTCTTCGTTGAAGATGAGATTGAGGTGCTTCTCGGTAGGCAGACTGACGAATGAATTATACGGACTCAGCTGGGTGCTGACCTGCGCTTTGGGGATGATTTGCCGCCAGTCGATTGTGCCATTTGCGTTCACCGATACCACGACTATTTCATCGTAATGGTAGTAGATAATTTCGCGGTAAATGGGAAAACCTTGGCTGTACTGCACATAGGTTTGGATAGTTTGGTAGTTTGATTCAGCCACCAACAAAGCGCCACCATCCGAGCGCATAACGACGTCTTTGATGTAATAGTCGGCCAACTCCTTGCTTCTGTTGGCATTTTTGTAGCCCTGTAGTTTTGTTTTGAATTCTAGGTCAAAACGCGCCAACCCGATGGTATCTATTTGCAAAGGCGCCAACGAAACGCTAGCCAGCACAGAACCAGCGATGGTGGTGCGGTCTTTTTCAGAGAAAAACCCAACCAGTCGTATTTTTTGGTTCAACTCATCCAGGGCGGGTTGAACGGCATTGAGGAAGTAGACGCTATCCCGCAAATTGGCTTCTTCTAATTCAAGGGTTGTCCGATTTACACGCACCATTTTATAGTAAAACTTGGCAGGGTCGGCACTTCGTTTGTCCTTGTCTGTCACATACATCCACAAAAGCAGATTGTGGTTGGGGTCGTGCATGACCTCTCGTATTTCGTAGCGGGTTTTTTCATGCGGTAAAAACAAGCTGGTACGCCGTTCGACACCCAACGCGGCATCATAAAAACGAATGTCGAGTCCGAGGCTTTCGGTATTGTTTTCATTGATGTGGAGCAAGCTAAATCCACTTAAATCTGAACGGGGCATTATTTTAAAACTTGAACGGGAAGCACTGTTGATTTGCCCTTGATCGAACAAAGTAGCTGGCGTGCTTGCTTCGCCTTGGTGGGGGAGAAAGATGTAAAAAAGCCCATGTTTTTTAAGTGTGGGCGAATAGATCGAAAAGAAGGCGGTTACACCCGTTTTTTCAACAACTAGCTCTTCAATTTCTATGTTGCGATCGTCGAGTGGTAATTTATGGCTGTAAATAAGATTGTTGGCATAACTGAACTTTTCGATGCTTCTTTCTTTGCCCGAAGATTGATAAACATAGTAGCCTTGTTTATCGGCTGCGAGCACTTTTGATTGAAAGGCGCCCTTAAAACTTGAATTCAAAGGGGACCATGCCAGACTTTGCGCACAAGTCGTAGGAGCTACAAAACCGAGGAAAAACAAAAGAAAGGTTAGGCGTAGCAGCTGAAGCATGGGATAAATTTAACCAAAGCTTCCAACAATTTAAGCCCTATGTTTAGTGTGTGTTTTGTGAAATTTAATGTCGTAGGTACCCACGGTCGAAGATTTATCTTATTTTTACCGCTGCGCTATAAACACTTCAGCGCTGCCACTAAATGAAGTCAACCTTACTCGATCTTTTAGAACGGAATGCCGCTGCTGGCAAAAAGCAGCTGGCCGTTTTAATCGACCCTGACAAAGCGGGCGAACGTGCTTTAAAATCGTTGATTGAAAAGGCGCATCTGGCGCAGGCCGACTTCTTTTTTGTAGGTGGTAGTTTGCTGACTAACGATGCCATTGACAGGGTACTCACCACCATTCGCGAGTTATCAGCCATTCCGTCTATTCTTTTTCCGGGAGCGGTTACCCAATTATCGAAGCAAGCCGATGGCATTTTGTTGTTATCGCTGATCTCAGGACGCAATCCAGAGTTTTTAATTGGTGCCCATGTCGTTGCAGCTCCCCTAATCAAACAAGCAGGTATACAAGTTTTACCCACCGCCTATATGCTTATTGATGGCGGCAGGCCGACCACGGTTTCCTATATCTCTAATACCACGCCTATTCCTGCCGACAAACCAGATATTGCGGCCTGCACCGCCATGGCTGGAGAGATGTTAGGCTTACGTTTGATTTATTTGGATGCAGGCAGCGGCGCGTTACAACCAGTGCCGGGAGCGGTTATACGCTCCGTGCGTAAAAACGTACAATTGCCTATCATCGTTGGTGGTGGTATTCGGCAAGCCGAAGAAGCCGCAGCAGCATATGCTGCAGGTGCCGATGTTGTGGTTGTTGGAAACGCGCTAGAGGAAGATGCCAGTTTTCTGCAAGCTTTATCCGCTGTAAAACGAGCCGCCAATTTACATCTTCAGCTTTGAGCAGTTGCTGCTAAATAGGCTGCAACACTTGTTAGCGGCAAAGCGCAACTTCCAAAAATACAACGGTCGATGCGCAGCGGGGCGTTGCTGTAACGTTCTGCCAATAGTGGCGGATACGTCTGTTTAACGACGCTCCAAAGGAGTGTTTCACCCGCTAAATAGCGTGCTGCCAGCTCACGGTAAGCTGCTGCTGCATCGTTTCCGGTGAGGCTCACCACAGCCGTGCCATAGGCAATATCAAGGCCTAAACTGCCCCAGCCAGCATAAAAACGCATGTGTTTTTCCAAGGATGTTTGTGCCAGCCGAAACAAAGCCAGCGCTTGCTCTTGCTGTCGGGTATCGGCATGTAAGCTGGCCAACTGATATAACAAATGCGCATAAACGCTGTTCGCGGAGGGTTGCACATTGTCGGCAAGTTCTACCCGGTCGGCATGCCAGTCGAGCGCTTTTTCGCGCCCATACAACAACAAGCCCGTTTGACGATCGCTGAAATCCGTTTGCAGCAAAAGCACCAACTTTTCACTTTCTAGCAACCAGCTTGGATCACCGCTTACTTGGTATAAGCGAAAAAAAGCCTGTGCCAGATAGGCAAGGTCTTCGCTGAAGGCAGGCTGGCTCAAAGCATCTTCATAAACAACCCTGTACCACTGCCCATCGACTTTAAACTGCAGCAAGGCGTTGGCGAGCGCCAGTGCATCGACAAGATAATTTTCGACTTGCAGGCTAATATAGGCCTCTGCCAGGCCTTCGAGCAGCAGCGCATTCCAGCCCAATAATTGTTTGCTATCACAGGCAGGCGGTATACGTTTGTCTCTTTCACTGAGCAGTTTTTGGCGGATTTTGGCTTGGGTTTCCTGTATGTGCCTTTCGCTTTTACCCAAAATTTTTGCCAGTTCAGCTGGAGTTTTGGCTACTTGCAATACGAGCAGCCCTTCTTCCCAAATGGCCTCGTCTTCTAGGCCAAACCAATGCGTCGCCAGCGCCAGCTCATCCTGACCCAAGCAGCTGGATATACTTGTCGTGGTCCAGACGTAATATTTTCCTTCTACACCTTCGCTGTCGGCATCAAAAGCAGCAGCATAGGCGCCGTTTTTTTGTAGAAGATGACTTTTACACCAGTCTAAAGTGTTTTGCACTACTTCTTTAAAGCGAGGATGGCTACTTTGACGGTAGGCTTCAGCATAAAGTGTAACCAATTGGGCGTTGTCGTAGAGCATCTTTTCAAAGTGCGGGACTTTCCAATAGGGGTCAACGCTGTAGCGGGCAAATCCGCCCCCAAGCTGATCGTATAAACCACCCGCCGCCATACGTTCAAGCGTAAAATGTACGTTGTCGATGGCGTCTTGATTTTTGGCGAGAACACCGTATTTCAGCATATATCGCCATAAAACTGGCATGGGAAATTTAGGGGCAGGCGACATACCTCCAAAGTGTGCATCGTAGGCTTGCGCCAAGGGACCAAAACTACGATTGTAAAAGTGGATGTCGGGTAAACTGCTATTTCCGGCTGGTTTGATAAGCTGGTGTTCTATCAAGGCGCCTTCCATATGGTCGGCATAGGCCCGCACGCGCTCGGGTTCTTTGGTCCAAAGGGTACTGATTTGTTGCAATACGGCTTGCCATTGTTCCTTCGGGAAATAGGTGCCGCCGTAAACCGGCCGGCCGTCGGGCAAGGCGATGATGTTGAGCGGCCAACCACCACGACCTGTCATGAGCTGCAACGCTTCCATATAAACAGCATCTAGATCGGGCCGACTTTCCCGGTCAATTTTGATGGAGACAAAAGCTGTATTCATTTGCTCCGCCACGGCCTGATCTTCAAAACATTCGTGCTCCATCACATGGCACCAATGACAGGCGGCATAACCGATGCTTATCAGGAGCAGTTTTTGATTTTCACGGGCGTAACCCAAGGCAATTTCATCCCACGGTTGCCAGTAAACGGGATTGGTGGCGTGTTGGCGAAGGTAGAGACTGGGTGAATCCCCTAGTCGGTTGGTCAGTGGCAGCATGAGGGAAGAACGGAATTTCCGCAGAAAAAATCCCTTAGTCGAGCCAATTTTTTTGTTTCTCGCCCTGATCTTTGCTCTCCTCGGTCAGGATTTGACTCAATAAAGGTTCGTCGGGCCGCACCAAAAAGAGCGCATTGAAGCCCATAAAAAAGGTAATGCCTGCTTGCGTGCCGAGGGTGGAATCGGCCATCATACTGATAAAGAGGAGAAGGTTAAAAAGATAGGCGAGCTTACGGAAACCAGGATAAACATTTCGCAGACTGAAATACCACATGGCCAGAAAAAAAACGAGGCCGAGCAGTCCGAACTTTACGGCCGTTTCGAGCAGTTGATTGTGTGGTTTGTGGAAGGGGATGTGGTAGGGTTGATCTTCGAACAAAGGGGTTCCTGCTTGTATTAAATCGCCTGTACCCACACCTAGCCAGAGGTTATTGCGCACCAAAGGCAAGTATTCTTGATAAAAGGCTATCCGCTGCCCGATGGAGGAATAAGTGGGTTCAGAGCTCGGGTAGCCGTGCTGACTTTCCTGGAACTCGTCCCAAGCTTCATTAAAGGGTTGACGTACACTCTCGAATCCCCAATACATGCCTGCACCCAAAACCACCCCCAGCGTGGAGGCGAGCAGCCATTTGCCAAAACGTTTACGTGATTTCTGCAGATAAAGCAGGAGGAAAGTCGGCATTAAAACCACAAAGCTCAACTGACCAATACGACCTTTTAACAAGACCAGCCCTGTGAGCGCCATGAACATAAAAATAAGTAGGGTCGTCCGAGCTTCATTCGACAACTCCCGCCATTTGCTAAAAAGGTATTCGAAAAAGATGAAGATGCTGAAGCACAAAAACAGACTAGCCCGTGGCCTTTGCTCAAAGGCACTAGGAATTTTGGGTGTGCCTTTTAGAAAAATATTATCGGTTGCCGCAATATAATATATGCTCACAGCCACTAAAACATTGGCCAAGGCAAAACTTAAAAACAACCACCGCAGCTGATCTCGGTTCATACGCAAGGTGCCGGCGATGATGGGAAGCGTAAAAAAGTAGTGCTTCATATTAATCTCCGACCAACCCTCGCGTATGTCGCTGGTGTAACTCATGCCCAAAAAGTACATGAACAAAAGCATAGGGAAGAAAAAGATAAAAGGGGCACTTTTGAATGTCTCGATGCGCCTGACCCGAATTTCAGGATCTGAAAAGCCGATAAACCAACTGATAATGAGTAAAACCTCGGCAATACTGGCTACGGCTTTCGACAAAGGAATGGCCGCCAAAAAGATTGCAAAAAAAGCATAAGCAATCAGCTCGGAATTAAACTTAAACGTAGCAGTGGTTGTTGTAAAATTTGCCATGGTAGGCAAAAGCTTTAAGGTTTTGTTGTGGTTTGGTGCTTTTAACGCAAGTCGAAGGCCTAAATTATAGCCACAGGGCTTAATTTGTATCTTTGCCGTTCAATTTCTGCAATTTTTTATGGAAGCGATCCAACTCGACAGTATAGAATCGGCTATTGAGGCCATCAAAGACGGAAAAATCATCATCGTAGTCGATGACGAGGACCGCGAAAATGAAGGTGATTTTTTAGCTGCCGCCTCAGCTGCCACCCCAGCGATGATCAATTTTATGGCCACTCATGGGCGTGGATTGATCTGTGCACCCATCATCGAAGACCGCTGTGAAGAACTCGGGCTCGACCTCATGGTAGGAAAAAACACCACCTTGCATGAAACACCTTTTACCATTAGCATTGATTTGTTGGGTAAAGGCTGCACCACCGGTATATCGGCCTACGACCGCGCCATGACCATTCAAGCCCTCGTAGATCCACAAACCAAGGCAGAAGACTTTGGCAAACCCGGACATATTTTTCCACTTAAAGCCCGCCGGGGAGGAGTGTTGCGTCGCTCTGGTCATACCGAAGCGGCCATCGACTTTGCTCGACTCGCTGGTTTCCCTGCCGTGGGAGTGATATGCGAAATTATGAATGAAGACGGCAGCATGGCGCGGCTACCTGATCTGAAGCAAGTAGCGGAACGTTTTGATATGCGTTTAGTATCTATCAAAGACCTGATTGAATACCGTCTCGCCAAAGAAAGTTTGATTAAAAGAGAAATCGCCGTAGAAATGCCTACAGCTTACGGTGATTTTCAATTGATGGCTTTTAAACAAACCAATAACGATCAGGAGCATCTGGCTCTCGTTAAAGGAAAGTGGGATGAAGACGAAGCTGTTTTAGTGCGCGTTCATTCGAGCTGCATGACCGGCGATATATTTGGCTCTTGCCGTTGTGATTGTGGTGAACAATTGCATGCCGCCATGCAAATGGTTGACAAAGCAGGCAAGGGGGTCATCGTTTATATGAATCAGGAAGGCCGCGGTATTGGGTTGCTCAATAAACTTAAAGCCTATAAACTACAGGAGCAGGGTATGGATACCGTACAAGCGAATATTGCGCTTGGCTTTAAAATGGACGAACGCGATTACGGTATAGGGGCCCAAATTTTACGTGATCTCGGGGTACGTAAAATGAAGTTGATGTCGAACAATCCCACCAAACGCGCCGGCCTTATGGGTTACGGTTTGGAGATTGTTGATCATGTTGCTCTCGAAGTACCTGCGAACAAACACAACCAAGATTATCTCGAAACCAAAAGAGATAAGATGGGCCACGAGATTTTGAAAGGTTAGATCCTAGGAGAACTCCGGTTAGCGAGAAATTTCAGGTGCTTAGCGCAATGTAGTTCATGTGCTGATGAAGGGCTGCGCTTCGATGTGCTCCTAGGCGTCTGCTAAATTGTCAGTCTTTTCTACGAAGCGCCAGTATAACCTTAGCGCTTTATACCGTTGTAACAAACGAATCCTCTCCAACAGCAGCTTGCTCCCTGCACGAACGAGAACCCTTTAGTTGGTAATTTTGAACGTTGCATTTGAAAGTTTGATTTAAAAATCCCCCTTCCAACTATCCGGAGCCCACGGAATTCGACGAAGTAAACGATCTTGTAACCAGCGGGTCGCATCATTTTTGAGCTCTTCGCCGGTATTGTAGTTTTTGGTATAACTCAAACCTATGCCTTGACGGTAGTTTGTATCTCTACTAAAAATGATGCGATCATCGAGACGGTTAAAGGCTTTGAGCCGGAAACTGCCATCGGCATTCACAAGGTATTCTACCGTTACCTCGCCACCTAAGGTTTGGGTTGCATTGCGGCTGGAGTTACCAAAATTACCATCTATCAACACCCGGTTATCAAAAAACGTGGTATTCACCGCTACGTTCAAGTCACTGAGTGTTTCGGCATTGGTTGGGGTGGTGGTAAGCTGATTAGCAAGTGTATTGTTTCGGAAATTCACACCCACATTCACATTGCCAAATAGTGGAGAGATTAAGTTGCTGAACTGGGCCGACAATACTTCACTCACCGAGTTGATTCCTGTATTGGCTGCAAAACCACCGGCAGCCACATCTTCCGGTATAAACTGACCAGCTACAAGCAAGGCAATCACTTGGTTGTTGAGTCGCTGTTCGTCGTTGTTTATATTGCGAATGGTAGCAGATACGGGGTCGTTGGGGTCGTTTTCGTTGATGGAGGGCACTTTCAGTTGAAAGGCGATAGTCGGACTTAATAACGAGCCGGTGAGCTTGAGGTAGGCATCGATATTCATATACTGATTTGTGCGAGAGCTATTAAGGTTTGCGAGCGTAGCAGCATTGAGCAGGGGCGAAACAGATGCTCTTTGTCTGTAAACGGCATTCAGATTAAGCTGGGCATCATAGGGGTCGCCGCTCCAGCGTATGGTGCTACCCTCGGTAATACGGAAACGTTTATTGGCGATATTGGCAAGGGTGAAGGTGTAATCGCCACTCGCGAAGGTGTAGTTACCAAACATGCTGATTTCACCAAGGGTGTTAACCTGTACTTCAATCACCGCGTTTCCGCGACCACGGATAACATCTCCAGTTTTTCGGTCGAAGATGATGTTTACCTCTGCCTCAGGGGTTACCGTCAAGTTCATCTTGAGGTCGATACCAGATAACTCCAAATTCTGTGTGCCGATGTTCACTTCGGTGCTGTCGGATTTATTGACAAAAGTGATGAAGTCAGTAATACCTCGATCCGATTCGGCATCCAACGGAATGCTGAAGTTGGTGCCTCTATCGGTACTCCCTACAATATTGATTGAAATCAGCGAAAGGGGCCCTTCAAAGGTGGCATAACCGGTGATTTTACCTACACCAAAGTAGCTCGATTGGTAGTCTCCCGGCGTATTCAATACAAGTAAATTGCGTGCATCTAGCCGCATCTTTAGTCGGGTTTTCCTAAATTTATCATGGAATATGGCGCCCGAAAGGGTGCCCACACCTCCAGCATCATCGGTCAACTCGGCATTGTTGAAGTCGATAGCGCTTTTGGTAAACAACAGCCGTTTATTCACATTGTAATACTGATTCAAAAAATCGACACGCAAACGGGCTTTTTCTACGTCGGCATAACCGGTTAGGTAAGGGCCATCCAAACGACCTTTCAGATTCAGAACAGCCGTGGCTTTGCCGCTCACATCGTCGAAAGCGGGTTTAAGTATTTTGTCAAGCGCATTGATGGGCGAATGGGCGAGTCGGATATCAATATCAATTTCCTGATCGGCATCCAATTGCGACAGATACCCTTCAATGACCACGAGGGTGTCGCTATTGTCGACGACGGATGCCAACAAATCGGCACGGTTTAATTCGGTAGAATATTCACTCTTCAGCACTACATCGCCGAGGGGTTGGCCGTCGAGCACAAACTCGTCGATACGGACGGTGCCAAATACGGCTGCCTTCCGAAGGATAGAGCTCGACCGTAGCGACATATTGGCGAAACCTTCCATGGAGGTTTCATAGGCGATGAGTATGGGATTGAGCTGCTGCAAGTCCACATCAACCATCTCTAAATACAAGCTGTCGCTGCGCCGGTGGCTCACCTTTCCTTGCAAGGAGATGGTTTGTGAAGCTTGCCGGAACGCAAAATTTTCGATGTGGGTTACACTGTCTTTGATCCAGATGTCGCCCTTTTGGTTTACTTGCCAACGGTTGCCGTAAAGGTCGATATAAGAAGGGCGGAAGCCAACTTTGATGCTGTCGCGGGTGGTATTGACGAAGCCGGCCAACGCGATTTTGTTGTAGCTGCTGTCGCCTGTGGCTCTTACATCAAAATTGAGGAGGTCATTGCCGAGGGTTTGTTCTGCACTGAGTTTATGCGCGATAAATTTGCCGTTGCGGAACATGCTGTCTACATACAAATCGACATCTAACTCTTCCGAATCGGAACGGCCTATAAAACTCACATTTTTTAGGCGAAGTGAATCCAACCGAAAACTGGGTACATTGAAAGAAATATCACTCTGGTGTGCCAGACCATCGTATATCACATAACCTTCGAGGCTGTCGAGATCGTAGCGGCCCGGGAAAAAGAAGTCGGACACCGGCTGTGCATCGTGTAAATTGACACTGAAATTGAAATTTTGGGGCCAAAGTGGTAAAGCGGCGGCTTTCTCTGCGTTAAGGTAGTATTGCACATACCGTTCTATACTTTGGTCAAGCGTACGGAAACTAAACTTCCCCTCCATTTGTGCTTCACCGAAAGGCAAGCTCAGTTTTAAATAACGAGAGCTATCTGCCCGGCGCGTGGCCGAAAGATCGATGGATGCCAACGACAAATGCCGGCTGTTCAAATCAAGTTCCAACTGCCGGAAATTGACTTCACCCTCCAAGCTGTCGCGGTCGGTCCCTTCAAGGCAAATCTCTACAAATCCCTGTACCACCATGGTATCGGTGGTGAGTTTTAAAGCCTGAAAATCAACACGGCGGATGTCGGCGACAAAATTATAAAACGGCTCACCATCACTCAAATCTGCCACACCAAAAAAGTCGAAATTCGCATTGGTATCGGCCGAAGCTACTCTTCCGGTGAAGAGGCCCTGATCAAGATAACCGTCTAATTCAACCCCTTCGTACCGGTAACCACTGTAGTCGGCATAGTCGAGTTTTCCGGCTATCTCACTTACCAAATTGCGCATGGTGCTGCCGCTGCCTTTGGCTTTCAACTGAAAACGCATCTGGCCGTATCTGTCGTCTTTTAACAAGGCGCGCATATCCAAACGGTCGGCATTAAGCTCCCCACTAAATACGATTTCTTCGCCTTGTAACTTAAGGTTGAGGTCGGTCACCAAAGCGCCTACGTTGGTCGAAAACAGGCCGTGAGCCACAAAATCTTCCAAATAACCAAAACAATCCGCCGACAACTGAATGTATTCCAGGGCATCAAACTGCTGCGGAATTGCGATAAAGGGCAAAGCAGCATTTAAGCCCGACCGGCTCAGGTAGGCCTCGGATATTTTTAAATCGTATAAGGCGCCCTTAAAGTCAGGTAAGCCGGTAATATTGACTTGTCCATTGATGTAGTTTTCTTGCCCCAAACGCAGTTTCAAATCGCGACTGCGTAGGTTGCTCAAACGTCCCGAAATGGTGCCGCTCGCGTACAGTCGCTCACGCGGAAGTTCATCCAATCCGGTGAGATAACGCAGTTCTTCTGGATCGATTTGCAGTCGTTCAATTTTGGCAAGCAAACGTACACGCTCTGCAAAATCGAGCAAATCAAGCTCCTGGGCATACCGAAAGCTGACGGAGGCATTGAGCTCACTGGCACGGGTTTGCAAATGCAGACTGTCGAGGAGGAGCTGGTCGGCATAACGGTGGAGTGAAAAGCCCATGTCCCGCACTTCTAATCCCTTTTTTTCTCGGAAGATGAGTTTTTCGATGTGCACTTGACTGCTGTCGGTTTGTAAATCCAGCTGCTTGAGGTTGAGCTGCAGGCCGGTCAACTCCAAATGATTAGGGTTAAACTGCCCAATACTTTGTTTTTTGGTGTAATCGTGCACCGTGAACCGACTGTTGCGCAATTGCATTTTTTCGATTACCATCACCGGTAAATGCAAAACACTGTCGATTTTATCATCTTCGGCAGGGTCGGGGAGGAGGAAGTCAATATTAAATGCGGTCTCATAATCCTTGCGGATCATGCGCAAATAGAGGCCGTCGATATCGATATTTGAGATGCGCAGTTGTTGTAATAAAATGGGGCGCAGCCTAACGCGCAACTTTAATTTGTTGGCAAAAAGTAGCGTATCTCCGTAGTGGTCTTCAATATATACGCCGTTCAAAAATAACTCGCCGCTTGCCCGGAGCTGGAGCTGGTCAATACGTACCACGGTACGGTATTCTCGTGAGAGGAAGGCCGCCAGCCTATCGCCCATAAAGTCCTGAAAACTTGGATTTATGCCCAGTAAAAGCAATATAAAGAGGGTTAGCACCAGGCCAGAAAACAACTGGAAGGGGTACTTCAGGATCAAACCGAGGTATTTAGCGAATTGACGCAATCCTTACTCTTTTATATTTTTTGACACAAAATAGCGATATTGAGCCTGAAAACCTCAAAACAGGTGACAGAAACCCTCATTTTAGCCATTGAGTCGAGCTGCGACGATACCAGCGCGGCGATAATGCGTAACGGTGTGCTGCTTTCAAATGTTGTTGCAGGTCAAGCCGTGCATGCCGAATATGGCGGTGTGGTGCCTGAACTGGCTTCGCGAGCCCATCAAGAACACATTATTCCGGTGGTAGATGCAGCTCTCAAAAAGGCAGGGGTTCAACTAAATGAGCTCACAGCAATCGCTTACACCAAAGGCCCAGGTTTGTTAGGGGCGTTGTTGGTGGGGAGTAGTTTTGCCAAAGGTTTGGCGATGAGTTTGAATATCCCACTGCTGGGCATCAACCACATGCAAGCCCACATACTCGCCCACTTTATCGACGATCCAAAACCTTCCTATCCCTTCATTTGCCTTACCGTTTCGGGTGGCCATACCCAGCTGGTGCAGGTGCATGGTGCGCTCCAATTTGAGCTGCTCGGCCAAACCCGCGACGATGCTGCCGGAGAAGCTTTCGATAAAATTGGCAAGCTGCTCGGCTTGCCCTATCCAGCCGGCCCCGTGCTCGATAAATTAGCACAAACGGGCGATGCCAGTCGTTTCGATTTTCCAGAACCCCAGGTGCCGGGTCTCGATTTTAGCTTCAGCGGACTCAAAACGGCTGTCTTATACTTCCTCCAACGGGAGCAACTAACCGATCCTGACTTCATCGAAAAAAACCAAGCCGATTTATGCGCTGCCGTACAGCACAGAATCGTGCGCATACTCGTCAATAAACTCCGCAAAGCCGCCATTAAAAGTGGCATTCGTCAGCTGGCCATAGCCGGTGGGGTATCGGCCAATAGTGGTTTACGTCGGGCCATGCAGGAACTGCAGGAGAAAGAAGGGTATGCTACTTTCATTCCAGACTTCGCCTATTGTACCGACAATGCCGCCATGGTAGCCATGGCCGGATATTTGCGTTGTGGTTTTGTCGACTTCGATGCTCAGACGGTGGTACCCAACCCCAGGTTGGCATTGACAGACAGCTAATCCAATTAAATAATCTCCTCTGCCCATGCGTTTGCTTTTCTTTTTTGCCTTTTTCCTGCTCGGTTTGTCCGCTTTAAAAGTAGAGGCGCAGCCGGTAGTTAAGGGCAAAGAAGAAGAAGCCGTAGTTACCACCCGCATCCTTTTTCTACTCGATGCTTCGGGCAGTATGCTCGGCACCTGGCAAAATAATTCGCGCTGGAATGTAGCCAAACGACTGCTCACCAATCTCATGGACAGCCTTGAAACGCAGGAGCAACTAGAGGTAGCCCTAAGGGTGTACGGTCACCAAACCGACCGTGGCGAAAGAGATTGTAAAGACACCAAACTCGAAGTTCCCTTCGCCAAAAACAGCTTTGGTAAGATCAAAACCCGACTCAAATCCATTCGTCCACTCGGCAATACCCCCATTGCCTACAGCATGCTGCAAGCCGCCACAGATTTCCCGCGTGATCCCTTCAGTCGCAACATCCTCATTCTCATTACCGATGGACAGGAAAGCTGCGATGGCGACCCTTGCCAGGTTTCCTTTCAGTTGCAGAAGCAACATATTTTCCTAAAGCCCTTCATCATTGGTTTAGGTCTGGATGCGGGCATGAAACAAGCTTTTAACTGTGTGGGGACCTATTTTGATGCCGAGCAGGAGGTAGCGTTTAAACAAGCCCTCGATATGGTCGTAGCCCAGGCCTTAAATTCCACCACGGTGCAGGTAGACCTCAACGACCAGTTTATGCTGCCCACAGAAACCAATGTACCCATGACTTTTTACGATGCCGATTTGGGCATCGAAAGGTATAATTATATCCATACGCTCAATTCCCGCAAACTCAGCGACACCCTACTCATCGACCCCGCCAACCGCTACGAATTGGTGGTGCACACCAACCCTGAAATCAGCAAACAAAACATCAAACTGCTCCCCGGAAAACACAACATCATCACCCTCAACGCGCCCACGGGTGGTTTGGAATTGGTGGTAAGCGGCGTTACCGGCTACCGTAATTTACGGGCAACCGTGCGCGACAGCAAAACCGGCGCTTTCATCTGCACCCAAGATTTTAATACGCTGCGTAAATACCTCATTGGCGAATACGATCTGGAGATACTCACCACCCCTGTCACCAACTTTAAAGCAGTCAGTATAAAGCAGAGCGAAATCAGCCGCATACAAATTCAACAACCTGGCTTGGTGAACGTAGCCAGCAATTCCGAAGGATTCGGAGCCATATTCAGCATCGACGGACCCAGGTTGGTGAAAGTCCACGACCTCAACCCCGCCTCGCTCACCGAAACCGTTGTGCTCCAACCCGGCAATTATAAAGTGATTTTCCGGTCTAAAAACTCTTCCAAAGCCGTTTTTAGTCTAGAGAAAGAGTTTATAGTAAGTTCGGGGGCGATTATTACCGTTCGGTTTTAGCGGGATTAGGCGTTTGTTCGGCTTTCGGTAAAACGGAATTTTCGGCTACCAAAGCACAACCCCAGCGGGGTGAAATATTAACAGCAAATGTGTTACCCCACGCCATCCTGGTCGAGCTTATCGAGACTAGTTTCCGATTTTAAACGGGATTTTAGGCTTTATTGCGGAGGAAGTTAGTACGGTGGTTGCTTCGGAGCTGTCCGGAAAATTTATCGATGGGCTACAATTTCTTAAATTGCAGGTAGTTAAAAAAAACAAAACCAGTCACTGTTGACAAACGTGTCAAACAGCAACTGGTCTTTTTACTTTGAATTTAATTTATACCTGGGTTAACCAAACCCTAACGCGTAATTACAAACTTAATAGCCTGAGGAGGGGACAAGTCATTAATTAACTGAAGGAAATAAATGCCATCACTTAAGCTCGAAACATCGAGTGTTGCATTACTGTTAACCGAAGAAATACGACCAGAAAGCTGGGTAGTTCCCTGCATATCTGAAATACGATACGTTATTCCATTTAAAGAAACATTGGAAGTAAGCGTGAGCATGCCTTTGCCTGGATTAGGATATAAGTTATAGTTAATTTGCCCGGTAGGTTGACCAAACAATTCAACGGCTATGCCGAGTCCCGGACTGCGTCTTCTCAATTCGGGTGAATTCAGCACACATTCATCTAATGCTTCCAAGTATTGCGTAACATCCGTAATCTCAAGTATAAAAAGAGCTTCTGCTTCACAAATGCAGCTCCAATAGTCGCGTATGCCGGCGAGTTTCCCGTTTTCGGTTGAAATTCCTGCTAATTGTTCGAGCGCATAATCATAATGTTCGCCTGAGCGGTAAGCCTGAGCTTTGGCCAGTTTATTGTAAAACCAACGTTTTTCATCATAATTCTGATCGTAGTAGTAAAGTTGGTTATCCAGTTCAGTCTGCACTATTTGTAGCTGCTCACTTACTTCGGTTTCGTTCACAGCCCGGTTAGGTGCTATCAATTCATAACGATAAGCATTGCCTAGCGCTTTAAGGGCTTTATTTATGGCAAACCGCATGATATCAACTTCTTCTACATTCAATAGGGTTTCCAGTGCTGATACATCATTGCGGTATGCATAATTCGCTCTTACAAAGCTAAAAATCTCCCCTAGTTTCTCTACCGCTTCTTCATCCCGATTGGCCACACCGGCTAAATCAGCTGTCATGTCATTAATGGCGGTGGCTACTACCAAAGGCAGTTTGCCATTTTGATAGTTGGTTTCAATAGGCAAGGTAGTAGTGGCATTGCCGAGCATCATAGAATCTTTCGAAGCCAGTGCTACCAACGGGCATAGGGTGGCAAAGGCACTTAACGGTTGCCAGTTGTGTAACAAAACAGGTGTAGCACTGTAGGTTAATAAATCAACGGCTACCAAACCATGCGCTGCAGGCAAGCAGTTGTTTTGTACGTTCAGTTTATAATTGGTGCCATCAAAAATCAAATTGGCGTTATCGGCAAAGGCACCAAACAAATAGGTAGTGCTTGTTGCAAAATTATTGTAGCCGTCCTGTAATATCAGGTGTTTTACATCACTGATGGAAATGCCGATCAGGTTGGCAGTAAAGTTATTTCTGGCTTCCCCTCCTAAAAGTACGTCTACATCAAAAGCGTCTAAGCCGACGGTATTGTTTGAGATACTGCTGCAAGTTAAACGTACCGGACAATTTCCACTGGCCAAAATACCTGTGCCATTGTATCGGCTCTGGCTTTCATGGACATATAAAGCCGCCGTGCTTTGACCGCTGAATTCAATTCCCAAAGAACTGTTTCTGTTGAATTGGGAGTTGCGTATATCACAGCTTGCTGTGGCAGCATCTATTTTAAGTCCAACGGTATTACTATCGAGGCGGCAGGTTTTGAGCTCTATGTTTTTGCCATTTATACGTAAGCCGGTAATACAATGTTTAAAATCAGCATTTTCGACTTTAAGTGGATGAGCGGAGGAGGGAAGCAAGGCCAACAAACCATGGTTGCCATGCAGAAATTCTGCATTTTTAATGATGAGGTTGGGTTGACCATACACCACCACCTGCCCATAACGGGAAGTGGCACCTATAGGTTTGCTGATGCGGGCATTTTCGATGGTAGCTCGGCCTTTGATGTGGAGCTCCTTGCCGGGATGTATGTCTAAGCGGCAGTTGAGTACTTTGAAAAAATTCAGACTAGAGTCGAGCACCAGCTTGCCAGTTATTTCTGCTTTTTTATCGTCCTTACCGCTGCCGTTTAATTCGATGATGGCACCGGTTTCTATTTCCCAAAAATCGGAAGCTACCGTTTGATTCGTTGGTTGAGCAAACCGCAAATAACCGTTGCCAGTGGGTTTAAGTAGCGCAATGCTTTTTAATGTAAGTTTTCCTCTTATTTCAAGCACTGCATTTTTGCCATCCAAGTGAATGATGTGGTCTTTGTGGAGAATTAGCTCTGCACCTTCTTCAATTACCAGGCGCGAGTTATCACTAATGTGTAGCAATCCATCGCCCAACAGCTCCAACTTACTGCCAGCCCTGAAAAATACAACTGCCTTATTGTTGTCTTGCAGGTCTCCACCGAGGTTAACGTAATTAGTATCTCCTACATAAAATGCGCCTTCGCCTTCAACCACTACTTCGGGCGGGGTACAGGCTGACTGTGCTGTTTTGAGCGTAAAGTTGCTATTTAGGGCTGGCGTGCCCAGGCCTGAGCTTTGGTAGGTAATGTCGTCGTATTTATTTACATGAAGCGTGCCTCCCGACCTGATATTTACCGATGGTAAAAATACATCCGAAGGCAAAATGGTGGGATCAGGGCCAGAAGTTTCGGTTGCGGCAAAATTGAAGTATTCATCCAATTCATTGCCGTTTTGTTGAGAGAGAAATAGCGGTGTCGTTTCTCGTTTTTTGCGTTCAAGCCAATGAATATTGGCCAAATCAATCTGTACATGGGCGCGGTTAGTACTTTGGTGAGGATCGGTAGTATTATCATACTCCGCCCAGTATTCTTCGAAAGGGAAGGAGCTAATCCCAATAGAAATTGAGTCCTGCACATTCATATAAATGTTTTGTGTTTTTACATCTAACGCACTTACTGTTGCAACAAAATTGTGGTGAGGGAAGTCGTATTTAGCGAGATTGCCGCTGAGTTCATTGATTCTGTGTTGAGTTTCTAAAATATCGCCCGGTGCATTGTCATAGGAGAGGGTAGGGTAATTGATGGTACGATAACTGGTAAGCACATTCGCTCCTTCATTTGAATCAAATTTGCTTTGAAGGCGCAGATTAGTTTGGGCAATTATGAACAAGCCGCGAGCAAAAATGAAAGGAGAGAATATATGGTATTCAAGCAAAACTTTGAGTTTGAAAGACTTCTTTGCTTTTTCGCCATGCCGCTCATAATAATCCATATAAGCCAAAAATTCATTAAAGTTTAGAGAAGGGTTACGTGCTGACTTCATAACGGTTTGTGAATTTCCATTTGGATTATGTCCAATAGCAAATGCCTCAGCATTGATTATTGTCCATTCACCTGGCGGAATTACAGTTGAGATTCCTGCTTGCAAGTCTTTGAGGGCTTGAATATTGGGGTCTTCACTATCTCGGACTAACCTTTTAGGGTGCCAAATTTTCACATCTGTAAACATCAATCTTTGGTTAGCGGCCATAAAAGTCTGTCCGTTGATTTGACCCATACCAATTTGGCTGCCATCAGTTAGTGCTACTGTTCTGCAATATTGCGGATGCCCTAAACTATCGAGTTCGTGCTGGAAAGTAGCTCTTTCAGCGGCAGAGGTAGGATCAGCATGATAAATCAGCATCTGCCGTGCTGCTGGGCTATTCAGTATAAAATCGTAAGTAGCTTTGGCCTTGTCTCCTTTGTTAAGCAGGTTAAATTCATAACCAAACGACTTCACAAAATGCTGCAAACCTACTGGTATGTTAGCCCCGCGGTGCGGGCTTGAAAAAGTGCCATACAATCTTACATTGTGGCAACAACCTTCGAGCTCCATTTTACGTATAGCGTAGCGCGCAATGAGTCCGCCCATACTGGCTCCTAAAACAACAATTTCTTCAGCGCTTTCGTTGGCTATTAATTGGGCATTTACATAATCAATTACATGAATAAGCAGGTTGGCATTTTTTTGAATAGTAGCCCGGTTCGATTCGAAATCCAGCAATATCAGATCATAACCCTCATTCAACAATGAATCGATTAATATTGGGAAGGCTAGCAAATTGGTTGCATCTTCTACAATACCACTGCTGAGCGACATCCAGTTATATTGTCCATAACCAATTAAAGTACCTGTACCTAAAGTTTTTGCACTGTTTTCAGGCGAAACAGGCGAACCCTGGTCGAAACCCTCAACTAATATGAGCGGTTTGCGCAACCCAGTGTTACCATTGGCAAGCTTAATGGAAATAACACCCTTGCCCATACCTGCCGACATATCTCTGGCACAAGTGTCCCCGCTTATTGTTGAAAAAGGAACAGGCTCTTGATTTGCAGACATTATTCTCGCCAGGGTAAAGGAGGTGCGGGCGTACAGATAGGGATGCAGGTCGGAAGGAGTTTCATTGGGAGTTTTAAGCCTTATGGTTTTAGGGCCATAACTACTGTATTGTATGCTGTACTTGCGAATGGCTGGATTAAAACTCACAAAACCTTGTCCGTCATCCCAGTCTATTTCATAACTAATGCTGCCTTTATTGGTAATCCACAGCGAGTCGCCCAGATTAAAATTAACGGTGGGGTCATATGTTTCGGTGCTGTACACAATTTCGGTAAGCGCGCTGAATGCCAGAAGTCTGTAAGGCACAAAGGCATTTTGTACCATAAAGACCGAATCGGGATACAGCAGGGTATCAATTAATATAATGCTATTGGGATGGGTTGAAAAATGAATGGTATCCAAAAAAAGCGTATCGTGAATGGCATAGGGTTGTACTTGCAGAAAATAATTACCCGCCGAATCACGGGGTATCCAAAAGCTGTCGTAAGCCATCAGTGAAATAGCGTGGAAATCCAGATCCATAAATCCCAAAGTCGCATTATTAGGTGCAGGGGTGCTCATAAATTGATGGGTACTCCAACCCGACACATCAGTTTCGTACAGTGCATTGTTAATTAAGTGATCAAGATGTGCTGTATTGAATTTTAATAAGGTAGTATCAAATGCCTCATGGTATTTTGTTTCATGCAGTTCGACAAAGGCTGCTTGGCTGCAAAGGCTATCTGCTATGCCATCATAGTTAACACTGTTGAATATGGAACCTGCCCATATCGTGTTCTGAGGGTTACGGTCGTAGAGTATACCGCTGCTTACCCAGGGGGCAAGGAGATTATAACGCGCCTTAAGGCTGTCTAAATTTTGGGCGTTTGATGTAACTGTTGTGGTGAAAAATAGCACAAAAAGATACTTTAAGTTTATATTTGGTTTCATGATTTTGATGTTTAGTGGACTAAATTTGATTTAGTATTCTAATAGATAATAGGTCGTATCGAAAGCGGGTAAGTACGTTTCGAATGAAAGGAGATGGCCAGAATCCAAGCGTGTTAAATAGCAATTAATTTTGTTAACACTATTGCCAGCTCTCAGAAAAATAGATTCCCGTTCAAATGGCCCCCATATATAATAATTCTCACCATTGCCTAAAGCAATATGAAGTTTATCACCTACTTGTGGATTTATATTTTTGGTATGTAGCCGGATCCACGCAAAAGGTGTATAAATAAGTTGCAGTCGTTGTTGTTTACCAGGTTCGAAATAAATCCAGTTATTGCCTCCCGGATCAAAATGATTGGGAATAAAAGTGGACATGATGAGGAAGTATCTTGTTTCGAGGCTTTCTGCTGTAAAACTGAAGCTATAGTTCCCGTTGGTATCTGACATTGTTTCAGCAACCAGTACTCCATAGGCGCCTCCGAACCATACAGAGACATGTTTATATGCTTTGATAACGACATTTTTATTCGTTGCCTTCTGCTCCGTACCTCTGAGCACTACCCTACCATAAACGGTTGTTTCGAGAGTAGCTGGTTCAACAGGCTTTTCTTTTTTACAGGCGGTTATACTGCAAAGCAGCAGCATACCCAGCCAGAGGGGTATAAATTTCATGGGATTTTTTTAGGAAATTGAAAAAAGTGTCGGACTAACCCAAGTGGATAGCCGGATTCAGCCAAAGCTGAAATATTTAGCAAAGATTCCCTGGTAGCGTGGTAATACACCTACATGTAGCCCGAATACAGTGCGAAAGCGAAATGTCGCTGCGACCGGC
>Ga0105053_10002841_pt1 | contig 26582 bp, 24 predicted proteins | sample BON01_FD_78093 | JGI IMG/M metagenome (GOLD analysis project Ga0105053, IMG submission 78093) | Freshwater microbial communities from Lake Bonney liftoff mats and glacier meltwater in Antarctica - BON-01 | ecosystem: Environmental > Aquatic > Freshwater > Ice > Glacier meltwater | place: Lake...
CCAAGGAGGCTGGTGAATCTTTGATCTCGGCTCGCGTACGCGGTGTGGTTCGGGCCTGGGCATGCACTTCGCTCATATGGGTTGCTCCGCTTTGAAAGACTCAATCACGCCACGCATCACTTCTCTTGCCCGGAAAAATGCCCAGCTACGAATGGGTACATGATCACACGGGACGCGACACTTAAGGCCCCTCACCCAAACCGCTGCCAGCCCCACCCGATCCGCATCGCGATTGTGATCGCGCACAACACCGCAAACCCGTAAGCAATCAGCGGAAATGCAGCTGGCCACAGGCACATGGCGGCGAAGGCGGCGATGGTTTCGGTGGCTTCGGTCAGGCCGCCCAGAAAGTAGAAGCTTTTGTCGGGGAAGGCGGTGGACGCTAAGCGTTGTTTCTCGGCCACGATGGCAAAGGCCAGGAAGCTGCTGGCGGTGCCGATGAAGGCAGCGAGCAGCACGGCCGCAGGCAGGGCGTTTTGTGCCGGGTTGGCGAGCGCGAAGGCGAGCGGGATGCTGGCGTAGAACACAAAGTCGAGCGTGATGTCGAGGAAGCCGCCGCGGTCGGTCGGTTTCGTGGCTCTGGCCACAGCGCCGTCCAGCCCGTCCATGAGGCGCGAGGCGAGCAGCAACACCAGGCCCCCAAGGTAGGCCTCCAACGCGATGGCCACGGCAGCGGCCATGCCGACCACAAAGCCGGCGACGGTGATGGCGTCGGCCCCGATACCAGCGGCCACCAGCTGGCGGGCCGCGCGGGTCAGCAGCGGTTTGACGGCGGCTTGAATGGCGCGGTCAAGCATGTGAAGCGGTGGAAAAGCAGGCGCAGGCAGGTTCAGGCATGGGCTGGCAGCTCCAGTAACCGGGCTGGATCGGCGATGTCAGCGGCGTCGTGTGTGACAAGCACGGCGGGGATGTTTTGCGCGCGGATGTGATCGAACACGAGGGTGCGGAACTGGTCGCGCAGCGCGGCGTCGAGCTTGGAAAACGGCTCGTCGAGCAGCAGGGCGCGGGGCTGGGCGAGCAGCGCGCGCATGAGCGCCACGCGGGCGCGTTGGCCGCCGGAGAGCGTGGCTGGGTCGCGTTCGCCGTAGCCGGCGAGCTCGGCATCCAGCAGGGCCTGCTCGACTTGCTGCAAGCGCTGCGCGCGCGGACCGGACGGCACGGCGAACAGCAGGTTTTCCGCCACCGTCATGTGGGCAAACAGCAGCGGGTCTTGAAACAGCAGGCCGATGCCGCGCCGCGCGGTGGGCAGCGGGGTGAGGTCGGTGCCATTGAGGGTGATGGTGCCGTCAAAGCGCAAAGCCTGCGCGCCCTCGGCCACGCTGTGCAGCGTGCCAGCTATTGCCGCGAGCACCGAGCTTTTGCCGCTGCCGCTGGCGCCCATGAGGGTGAGGATCTCGCCCGGTGCGACGTCAAAGCGCAGATCGAGCAGCAGCACGCGCTGGGCGCTGCCGAGTTGTTTGAGGTGGACGGAGAGGGTCACTGGACCAACCTCCATGCTGCGCCCGGCGGTGCTGAGCGCCTTGGGAACGGCCCGGCGGCGATCATGCGCTGGCCACTCTAAACCGCCGCGGCCGGCCGATCCACGCGGCCAGGCCGAAAGCCAGCACCGGCAGCAGGAACTGCAGGCCAGCGTAGGCGCTGGTGAGCGAGCGCTGCGCGCCGGCGGCCAGGGTGACGGCCTCGGTGGTCACGGTGGCGAAGCGCCCGGCGCCGATGTAGAGCGTAGGCAGGTATTGCGTGACGCTGACCGCAAAACCCACCGCCGCGCTAGCCACCAGCGAGCGGCGCAGCAGCGGCCACTTCACGCGCCAGAGAAACGTGGCGCGGCTGTGGCCCAGGCTGTCGCTGAGCTGGGCGGCGCGCGGGTCGAAACCGAGGTAGGCGGGTGAGAGTGCGAGCAACACATAGGGCAGCACCATTACCGTGTGCGCCAGCAGCAGGCCCCACCACTGGCCTTCCAGCCGCCACTGCAGCGCCACGCTGTACAGGCCGACCACCCACAGCACAGCGGGCAACACCAGCGGCAGGTAGAGCAGCGGGCGCAACGCCTGGTCCCACCGGCGTGGGCTGAATTCCAGCCAGGCCACGCACCAGACCAGCGCGAGCGCGGTGGAAGCCAGCGCCAAGCCAAGCGTGGTGCCCACGGTGTCGAGACTGGCCCACACGCTCAGCCAGGCCTGGGCGGTCAGCGCGTCGGGCCACAGCGCTGGGAAGCGCCAGACGCCGGCCACGCTGCCCACAGCGAGAGCCAGCAGCACAGCGGCGTAGACGCTGGTGAGCAGCCACAGGCCAATGCTGAGGCTGGTGAAAGGCCGGGTGTGGTTTTTGGGCTGGGTCAGCCTCTCCCGGTCTCGCCGAGCTTGGCCTGTTCTGAGCCTGGCGAGGGGTCTAAGCCCTGGTGCATCGCTGGCCAACACCTGGGTGGGTCCTTCGACAGGCTCGGGGCGAACGGAGGTTGCGACGGCATTTTCGAGGCGCCAGCCGCGCTGTCCATTGCCACGCCGTGCGCGCCGTGCCGCCACCGCTTGCAGCGCGCGCCAGCCCAGCGCCGTGACCAGCACCGCCAGCGCCAGCACGCCGCCAGCCACCGCGCCGCGCGCGTTGACCACCAAATCAGCGTCTTGCAGCCACTGCCAGGCCAGCACGGCAAGCGTGGGCGGCGAGGCGGGGCCGATGACCAGCGCCATGTCCACCACGGTGAGCCCATAGGCCAGCACCGCCAGCAGCGGCCAGAACAGGCGCGGCGCCAGTTGCGGCCAGACCACGCGCCACCAGGCGCGCTGCGGCGCGTAGCCCAGCGTCTGCGCCAGCGCGTGCTCGGCGCGCCAGCGCTGGCGCACGTCGTCGCGCTGCAGCTGGGTGGCAGCGGTCCAGAGCAGGAACGGGATTTCCTTCAAGGTGAGCGCCACGATCAGGCCCAGGCCCCAGGGATCTTGGGTGGTGGGCCAGGGCGGCGGCCAGTCAAAGCCGGTGAGCCAGGGCGAGAGCGCGCGCAAGATCCAGCCGCTGGGCGAAATCAAAAACACCAGGCCGATGGCAAAGGCCGCGTGCGGCGTGGCCAGCATCACCGGCAAGCCGCTCAACAGCGCCCCCAGGCGTTGGCGCACAAAGCCCTGCGCCAGCAGCCACGCGGTGATCCACCAGGCCAGCGCGGTGGAGGCCAGGCCGGTCCAAAGCGACAAGCCCAGTGCGGGCAGCCACTGCGGATCGCCGGCCAGCGAAGCCCAAGCGGCCGCATCGAACAAGGCCCGCAGCGCCTGGATAGCCACAGCCAGCAAAGGCAGGGCGACGAGCAGCAGCAAGGCGGCAGCGGCAGGCCGACGCAGGTTGGTCATATTGGGCGAATCAGCTTAGGCATGGCCGACGCGAAGTGCCCCCAACCCAGAACGCCGCCGATCCGGCTTTGCCGGCCGGCCAGCGTGTCATGCAGGCTGCGGCCGCGCCAGCGTTGGCGCCTCTTCGCCCCTTCCAAGCCTGCGCAGGCAGGCTCGGAGCCAAGGTCCTCAGCCTCTTGAGAGGCGCAGCGGAGCAACAGAGGTGGTTCACGAATACCGCTTGGCCCACTCTTTTTCCAGTGGCTCCACCCAGCCCGCATGCGGTTCGGGCAGTGTCGGCGCGCCGCGCGCCACCTGGCCCGGTAACGGCTGGCTCGGAAACAGCGCGCGCTCGGCTGGCGGCAGACGATTCAGGTCGAGCACGGTCGGGTCGCCCCAGTGCTGGATGTCGGCCTTGCGCGCCTGCGCCTGAGCCGAGAGCAGAAAGTTGGCGACCACTTGCGCGCCGGCCTTGGCTCGGGCGTTGTACGGGATCGCCACGAAGTGCGTGTTGCCGATCGTGCCCGTGGCGAACTGCCAGGCCACGGTGGAGGCGGACAGCCGCTTGGCCGCGACCTCGTTGGCCGGTTCGTTGGGGTTGAAGGTGAGCGCCAGCAGCAGCTCGCCGTCGGCCATCATCTGGCGGATGGCGGCTGGGTTTTGCGGGAACTGCTTGCCGCCGCGCCACAGGTGCGGGTGCAGCGCGTCGAGGAACTGCCACAGGGCGGCGGTCTGCTGGGCAAACGCGGCCTCAACTGGCGGCTTTGTCAGCAGCGCCACGTCGCCTATGTGTTCGATCAGCGCCTGCTTCACGAAGGTGGTGCCGGTGAAATCGGGCAGGCGCGGGTAGGTGATGCGGCCCGGTTGGCTGCGCGCCAGTGCGAGCAGCTCGGCCATGCTTTGTGGCGGCTTGGGCAGGCGTTTTCCGTCGGCAAACAGGGTGAACTGCGCCATGCCCCAGGGCGATTCCATGCCCTCGGTGGGCACGGAAAAGTCGTTTCGGGTGGTGGGTTTGCCGGCCACGTCCACGTATTTGAAGTTGGGCAGCGACTCGGCCCAGGGGCCAAACAGCAGGCTGTTGTTTTTCATGGTGGCGAAGTTTTCGCCATTGATCCACACCAGGTCGACCGTGCCCTCGTTGTCCTTGCGACCGGCGGTTTTCTCCGCGCGCACGCGCTTGACCACATCGGCGGTGTCGGTGATCTTCACGTGTTCCAGCTTCACGCCATGGGCCTTTTGTACCTCGGCGCCGACCCACTGCAGATAGGCATTGGTGCGCTCGCTGCCGGCCCAGGCGTTGAAGTAAACGGTCTGGCCGCGCGCGGCCCTTTCTGTGTCGGCCCAGGCGGGTGGCTTGGCTTGTGCCCAAGCGGTAGGCAGGGTGCTGGCAGCGGCGGCGCCGAGCAGAAGATGGCGGCGCGACAGGACAGACGCAACAGGTGGGGAGGGGTGCGGGTGGTTCACGGCGACGGCGCTGCAAAAAAAGGTAGGAGTAGCTTACGGGAAGGGCCACCGCATTGCCGCCTGGCGCTGCGGGGGACCTGCGCCGTGCCCCGTTTCTTGACGCATCACCCGCCATGGGCCGACTGCGCCCGGCCAACCCACGCGGGCCAGTGGTGGCGCCTGACACGCGTTGCAATCAGGCCAGCAAAGCCTGCGCAAACTCCCGCGCGTCAAACGTTTCCAGGTCTTCCAGCTTCTCGCCAACGCCAATGAAATAAATCGGCACCGGCCGCTCGCGAGCGATGGCGCAGATCACGCCGCCCTTGGCGGTGCCGTCCAGCTTGGTGATGACCAGGCCGGTGAGGCCAAGCACCTCGTCGAACGCCTTCACCTGGTTCAACGCGTTCTGCCCGGTGTTGCCGTCGATCACCAGCAGCACTTCATGGGGGCTGGTCGGGTCGGCCTTTTGCACCACCCGCTTGATCTTGCGCAGCTCTTCCATCAGGTGCAGCTGGGTCGGCAGGCGGCCCGCGGTGTCGACCAGCACCACATCGCGGCCCCGCGCGCGGCCGGCGGTGACGGCGTCGAAACTCACGGCTGCCGGGTCGCCGCCTGCCTGCGCGATGATGTCCACTGTGTTGCGGTCGGCCCACACCGCGAGCTGCTCGCGCGCGGCGGCGCGGAAGGTGTCGGCTGCGGCCAGCAGCACGGTGGCGCCTTCGTTGGCCAGGTGGCGGGTGAGCTTGCCGATGGAGGTGGTTTTGCCCGCGCCGTTGACGCCGGCCACCATGATCACGGTGGGTTTGTGCTCACCAATCAACAGCCGCTTTTGCAGCGGCTCCAGCAGCGCGGTGATGGCGTCGGCCAGCAGGCTTTTGACAGCGGCCGGGTCTGTGGTTTTGCTCTCTTTGACGCGCTGTTTCAAGTCGGCCAGCAGGTGCTCGGTGGCTTTGACGCCGGTGTCGGCCATCAGCAGCGCGGTTTCCAGCTCCTCATACAGCGCCTCGTCAATTCGCGTGCCGGTGAAAACGGCGGCGATGCTGGTACCGGTCTTGCGCAAGCCGGTCTTGAGCTTGTCGAGCCAGCCCTTGCGCGCTGGCTCGGCCAGCGGGGCTGGTTCAAGTTCAGGCTCAGGCGCTGGCGGTGATACCCCTACCAGGGCTGGCACAGCAGGTGTCCGCGTGGGGGCAGATACAAGCGAGGGCACCTGACTAGGCTGCACAAACACAAGCGGCGACGGAGCAGCGGGTGTTGGCGGCACGACCGCAGCGGTGCCGAATGGTTCGGGTGTTGGCCCATCAGGCGCAACGGGAGGTTTTTTTCGGAAGAACGAGAACATTTGGCTATCTCTAGAATCGATCTCATTCTATGAAAAGCCATACACCGCCATCCCCCCGCCGCCTGGCCACGGTTCTCGCCTTTGTTTCGGTGTGTGGAACGGCAGTGCTCGCGCCAGCGCACGCCGCTGGCACCCCGGTTTTGCCAGCCTCCGAGATCACCTCGCTGGCTGCTGCCGCGCCGCTGGCGCAGCGGTTCACTCTGTCCAACGGCATGACGCTGATCGTGCGGCCAGACCGGCGTGCGCCCACCGTGGCGCACATGCTTTGGGTGCGGGTGGGCGCGATGGACGAGGTCAGCGGTACCTCGGGCGTGGCGCATGTGCTGGAACACATGTTGTTCAAAGGTACGCCGAGTCTCGCGCCAGGCGAGTTCTCGCGCCGCATGGCCGCGCTGGGCGCGCGCGAAAACGCCTTCACCAGCCGCGACGCCACCGGCTACCACCAGCAGCTGCCCTCGGGCCAGCTGGAGGCGGCGATGCGGCTGGAGGCCGACCGTTTCGCCAACAACCAGTGGGCCGACGACGAGTTTGTGAGCGAACTGGCTGTGGTGAAGGAAGAGCGGCGCCAGCGCGTCGAAGAGTCGCCGCGCGCCCGTATGTTCGAGGCTTTCAGCGCCATGAGCTTACAGGCCCATCCTTACCGCCGCCCCATCATTGGTTGGATGAGCGATCTGGATGCGATGACGCCGCAAGACGTGCGAGATTTCTACCGCCGCTGGTATGTGCCAGCCAACGCGGCGGTGGTGATCGCGGGCGATGTCGATGTGGCGCAGGTCAAGGCGCTGGCCGAAGCCATTTACGGCCAGATTCCTGCGCGCGCGGTACCCGCGCGCAAGCCGCAGGAAGAGCCGGAGCAGGCCGGCCCGCGCCGCATGGAGTACCGCGCGGCAGTCGACCAATCGCTGGTGGTGCTGGGCTACAAAGTGCCGCGCTGGACAGCGGGCGACACCGCGAGCGATCAAGACGCACTCGCCCTCACCGTGCTCTCGGCTGTGCTCGACGGCTACAGCGGCGCTCGCCTGGAGCGGGCGCTGGTGCAAGGCGCGTCAGGCCAGCGCATCGCCGACAGCGCCGGCGCGTCTTATGGCCTCATGGGTCGCGGGCCGCAGCAGTTCACGCTCACCGCCGTGCCCGCTGCTGGCGTCACGCCGGCAGCGGCCGAGGCGGCGCTGAAAGCCGAGTTGCAACGCGTTGCGCGTGACGGCGTCGGCCCGGCTGAGCTCAAACGCGTCATCACCCAATGGACCGCGGGCGAGGTCTACCAGCTCGACTCGGTGTTCAACCAAGCGCGCGAGCTGGGCAGTTACTGGATCAATGGCATGGGCATCGACACCGGCGACAAGCTGATGGCGCGTCTGCGCACCGTGACGCCAGCGCAGGTGAAGTCAGTGGCGCAACGCTATTTCAGCGACGAGCAGCTGACCACGGCGGTGCTGGTGCCCGACCCGAGCAAGCGGCCAGCCGCCGCGCCTGATCGCCCCCGGCCCGCGCTGGGGCGCTACTGACATGCAAGCCATCACCAAACGTCACACAAAGCGGCCCTCCACCATGCACCGTTCTTTGCAGTCCCTCGCCGCAAGCCTCGTGCTGCTCGTTTTCACCAGCACCGCCCACGCCGCGATCCCCATCCAGCACTGGACCCACGCCAGCGGCGCGCGCGTCTACCTGGTGCCCAGTCCCAGCATCCCCATGCTGGATGTGCAGATCAATGTGGACGGCGGCAGCCGCCGCGACCCGGTGGCGCAGGCTGGGCTGGCCGGCGTCACGGCGGGCATGTTGCTCGCCGAGGTCGCAGCCCAACCCGGCCAGCCCGCGCTGGACGAAAACCAGCTCGGCGAGGCCTGGGCCGACCTGGGCGCCCAGTTCGGCGCCAGCGCCAGTGGCGACCGTTTCAGCGTCTCGCTGCGCACCCTCACCGAGCCCGATCTGCTGCGTGGCGCCGTCGCGCTGGCCGCGCGCCAGCTCGCCGCACCGGCCTGGCCCGAGCGCATCTGGCAGCGCGACCGTGAGCGCACCATCGCCGCCCTGCTTGAAGCCGAAAACCGGCCGGCCACCCACGCCGCGCGCGCCTTCGACGCAGCGGTCTACGGCAACCACCCTTATGGGTTTGACACCACGCCGACCACGCTGAACGCCATCGCGGTGGCGGACATGCGCGACTTTTACCGCCGCCACCTGGCCGCCTGCCGCGCGCAGGTGAGTCTGGTCGGTGCGATTGATCGCGCCCAGGCTGACGGCATCGTCGACCAGCTCATGACCGCCCTCGCGCCCAATGGCTGCGTGGCACTACCGCCGGTGTCAGAGGTGCAACCGCTCACAGCGGCGATGGAGCGGCGCATCCCGTTCGATGCGGCGCAGGCGCAGGTGCAGATCGGTCAGCCCGGCTTTGTGCGCAGCGACCCCGACTTTTTCCCGCTCATCGTGGGCAACCACATCCTGGGCGGGGGCGGCTTCACCTCGCGTTTGACGAACGAGGTGCGCGAGAAGCGCGGCCTGAGCTACAGCGTCTACAGCTTCTTCGCGCCCGGTCTGCACGCGGGTGCTTTCCAGATTGGCCTGACCACGCGGCCCGATCAGGCCGACCAAGCCATCGGTGTCGCGCGCGATGTGCTGCGCCGCTTTGTGCGCGAAGGCCCAACCGAGACCGAGCTCCAAGGCGCGAAAGACAACTTCGTCAACGGCTTTTCGCTGCGCATCGACAGCAACCGCAAGCTGCTTGACAACGTGGCCAGCATCGCCTGGAACGGCCTGCCGCTCGACTACCTCGACGACTGGACCGAGCAGGTTCAGCGCGTGAGCCTGGCCGATATTCAGCGCGCGTTCAACCGCGTGCTACAGCCTTCGCGCATGGTCACGGTGGTGGTGGGCGCCAAGCCTTGAGCGCCGGCCGATCGTTGCTGGTCAACGCGTAAGCTCGCCGCATGAAACCTTCAAAATCCAAGCCATCCAAGCCATCCAAGCCGTCCACGCCCCAAGAAGTCCGCATCATCGGTGGCCGCTGGAAGCGCACCCCGCTGCAGGTGCTCGATCGTCCTGGCCTGCGGCCCACGCCGGTGCGGGTGCGCGAAACGCTCTTCAACTGGCTGGGTCAAGATTTAACCGGTTGGTGCTGCGTGGACGCATTTGCCGGCACCGGGGCGCTGGGTCTGGAGGCGGCTTCGCGCGGTGCGGCAGAGGTGGTGCTGATCGAGCAAGACGCCGCGCTGGTCACCCGCCTGCACCAGCTCAAGGCGCGTTTGCAAAGCGCTGAGGCGCTGCGCGTCGAACGCGGTGATGCGCTGGCTGGCTTGCGGCAACGCCACGGTGCCGGGCTCGATCTCGTGTTTCTTGATCCGCCGTTTGCCGAGGGCAGCAACGAGGCGCTGCTCACCGGTACGCTGCAGGCGGCTCGCGCCACGTTGAATGCCACGGGCCTGATCTACCTGGAAGCGCCTCACGCCTGGAATGACGAGGCGCTGGCGCCGCTGGGTCTGGCGCTGGACCGCCACGGCAAAGCCGGCGCGGTGGCCTTCCACCTGCTGCGGGCACTTTCCACCGAGTGAAGGCGCCACATACCCGCTGCGCATAATGCACAGTATGTCCAGCGACGCTCCCCGCATCGCCGTTTACAGCGGCACCTTTGACCCGATCACCCTGGGCCACGAAGACGTGGCGCGCCGCGCGGCGGGTTTGTTTGACGAACTCATCATCGCGGTCGCCATCGCACACCACAAGAAAACCCGCTTCTCGCTGAAAGAACGGCTGGCAATGGCCACCGAGGTCACCGAGCGGCTTTCCAGTCGCACGCGGGTGTTGCCGTTCGACGGCCTGATCGTGGATTTTTGCCGCGAGCAGGGCGCCCATGCGGTGGTGCGCGGCATCCGCAACCTCACCGATTTCGACTACGAGGCCCAGATGGCAGCGATGAACCGCAAGCTGCTGCCGTCGTTGGAAACCGTGTTTCTGCTGCCGCAGGCCGAGTTGCGGTGCATCTCCAGCACCTTGGTGCGCGAGATCGCCACGCTGGGTGGTGATGTGTCGCAAATGGTCGGCCCGAGGGTGGGCGCGCGGCTTGTGACCCCGCCGGTGCAGGCATGAAAGGGTCCACATGGCACTGATGATCACCGACGAGTGCATCAACTGCGACGTCTGCGAGCCCGAATGCCCCAACCAGGCGATCTACATGGGTGAGGAGATTTACGAGATCGACCCATCCAAGTGCACCGAATGTGTGGGCCATTTTGACGAGCCGCAGTGTGTGCAGGTCTGCCCGGTGGCTTGCATCCCGATCCACCCGGAACACCTGGAATCCCAGGAATCGCTGTGGCAGAAGTACCAGCGGCTTCAGCGTCTGGCTGAGTCCGCTGCGTCGCCTTCGGGTGGCGCATCATCTCCCACGGCGGGCTGAACCGCCTGCGCTGCGGCGGGCGCAGGCCGAGGCGGCTTCGGGCGCGGTGGTTTGCTGGTGTGGATCAGCGCGGTGGCTCTGTCTATTTCCCCGGCGATCAGATGCGGAAGCGCCTTCAGGCTGCGGTCCAGCGTCTGGCTGATCGCGATGCGGTCGTCGGCCGAAGGCTTCTTCAGCACCCAGTTCGCCACCTCGCCTTTGTTGCCCGGGTGTCCAATGCCGACGCGCAAACGCCAGTAATCGGCACTGCCAAGCTGGCCATGGATGTCGCGCAAGCCGTTGTGGCCGGCATGGCCGCCGCCGCGTTTTAGCTTGGCCTCACCGGGCGGCAGATCCAGCTCGTCATGCACCACCAGAATTTCTTCGGGTGCGATCTTGTAGAAGCGAGCCACCGAGGCCACGCACTTGCCCGAGAGGTTCATGAAGGTCTGGGGCTCGACCAGCCACAGGGGCTGGCTCGACACAGTGGCCCGCGCCACCAGGCCAAAATGTCCGCGCTCAAGGTGCAGCGAGGCCTTGAGCAGACGCGCCGCTTCGTCGACCCACCAGAAACCGGCGTTGTGGCGTGTGTCTTCGTATTCAGGTCCAGGGTTGCCGAGACCGGCGATGAGGCGAATCATGGTCTTGATTATGAAATAGGCCAAAGGGGTTGCCCAAACGACAACGGCCCGCACAAGCGGGCCGAAGCGCGGGTGGTGCAGCGGGGGTGTCACACCCCGTTGCTGGGACCAGCTTATTTCTTCTTTTTGCCTTTTTTATCGTCGGCAGGCGCGGCAACCGGAGCGACCACCACCTCTTCAACCTTCGGCGGTAAAACGGTGACCACGGTCAGGTTGGTGCGGCCGTGGGTCACGCGTTTGATGCCCTTGGGCATGATGAGCTCGCGGGCATGGATGGTGTCGCCATTTTTCACGTTGGCCAGATCCACTTCGATGAACTCTGGCAATTGCATGGCCAGGCAATCCACTTCGATCTCGGTCATCACGTGGTTAACCACACACTTGTCGACCTTCACCGCTTCGGACTCTTCGGCGTTGATGAAGTGCAGTGGCACCTTCTTTTGCAGGCGGGTTTTGTTGTCCACGCGCTGGAAGTCCACATGCAGAACCTGCGGCCTGTAGGGGTGGTATTGCACGTCGCGCAGCAGCACCTTGTGTACGGTACCGGCCAGGTCCATGTCGAGGATGGAGGCGTGGAATCCTTCCTTCTTCAGGGCATGCCACAGGTTGTTGTGGTCCAGCTCGATGGTGATGGGTGTGGCTTCGCCACCAAAAACGATACCGGGCGCGCGACCGGTGTTGCGCAGACGGCGGCTCGCACCCGTGCCTTGCAGGGCGCGCTCAAAAGCGACAAATTGCATAACTGACTCCTGTGGAGGGGTTCCGCGACCAGAACGCCTCGATTGAAAAAGAACCGCCCCAAGTGAGGCGGCTCACTGCTTTGTTGCCTTCAGGCCTTAGAAAAGGTTGTCCTGATCGGCAAACAAACTCATGACCGACTCGCCCGAGGCGATGCGCGCGATGGTTTCGGCCATCAGCGGCGCCACGGAGAGCTGGCGGATTTTCTTGCAGGCCTGGGCTGCTTGCGACAGCGGGATGGTGTTGGTGACCACCACCTCGTCAAGCACGTTGCCTTTGGCGATGCGCTCGATGGCTGGACCAGAGAAAATAGGGTGGGTGCAATAGGCATAGACGCTCTTGGCGCCGCGCTCTTTTAAGACCTCGGCGGCTTTCACCAGCGTGCCGGCGGTGTCGATCATGTCATCCATGATCACGCAGTTGCGGCCGTCGATGTCACCGATCACATGCATCACTTCGGACACGTTGGCTTTGGGCCGACGCTTGTCGATGATGGCCATGTCGCAATTGAGCTGCTTGGCCAGGGCGCGGGCGCGAACCACGCCACCGACGTCTGGCGACACCACAAGCAGGTCGGAATAGTTCTTGGCACGCAGATCCCCCAGCAGCACGGGCGAGGCGTAAATGTTGTCAACCGGAATATCGAAGAAGCCCTGGATCTGGTCAGCGTGCAAATCCATGGTCAGCACCCTGTCAACACCCACCGCTTGCAGCATGTTGGCCACCACCTTGGCGCTGATAGGCACGCGGCTGGAGCGCGGACGCCGGTCTTGGCGGGCGTAACCAAAATAGGGGATCACGGCCGAGATGCGCGAGGCAGAGGCCCGCTTGAGCGCATCAACCATGATGATGAGTTCCATCAGGTTTTCATTGGTCGGCGCGCACGTGGACTGAATGACAAACACCTCGCGGGTGCGCACGTTTTGGGTAATTTCGACTGTGACTTCACCGTCAGAGAAGCGACCCACATTGGCCGAGCCGAGGTGGGTGCCCAGATTTTGCGCGATTTCAGCGGCCAACACTGGGTTGGCGTTGCCGGTGAAGACCATGAAGTCCGGGGGCTGAACGTGCATGGCGTGGTGTGCTGCATCCATTGCGTTAAACGGCGCTGTGGACGCTGCTGTTCAGCGCCCTGCCCGGGTCATGAGGTGAACGATATGGGTGGCAGGGGAGGAAGGACTCGAACCCTCGCATGCTGGAATCAAAATCCAGTGCCTTGACCAACTTGGCGACTCCCCTACACGGGTCAATTGAAAGGCCCTAGAGCGTCTCGATCAACCCAAAAACGTCTCTGGCTACACATCTGCTGGTGGAACCGGTGGGGGTCGACTGTTTCAATTCGAACACCAGTTTTGCAGCGGATGTGCATCCATGTTGCTGCATTTGCGAACCGTCCAATGCGCGCACGCGTCAGACGGATCTTCCAAATGCTGCGTTTGCGCAAACACCGCTGTGCCCGATCCGGTCATCCGGCCCTGTAAGCCATGGCTTTTCAGCCATTGCAAACAGTCCACCATCTCAGGACATAAGCGCTCAACCACCGGTTGCAGGTCGTTGTGTGTACTTTCCAACAATTGTCGGGTATCGCACCTAAACAAACCTGTTTTCTGACCGTGGGCGTCGTTTACAGCAAAGCCTTGGATTATAGCGGGTTTTGTGTCGCGTTTGAGTGCAGGGTCGTTGAAGACGCGCGGCGTGGATGCGCCCACCGGGGGTTTCACAATCAAAAATTGGGCCGGCGCCAAGGACATCGGTGTGATCTGCTCACCCACGCCTTCCACCCAGGCGTTGTGGCCACTCAGGAAGAAAGGCACATCCGTGCCCAGCTGCAAACCGATGACGGCGAGTTCGCCGCGTTTGAGGCCAAGTCCCCACAGCCGGTTGAGCGCGATCAGACAAGTGGCCGCATCGGACGAGCCACCGCCCAGACCCGCCTCGGTGGGCAGGTGTTTCTCCAGGCCAATCTGCACGCCGTGCGGGCAGCCGGTGGCGCTTTGCAATGCGCGCGCCGCCTTCACGCACAGATCTTCGGCTGGCAGCCCGCCCGCGATCAGGTCTTCACGCGCGATCACACCGTCGTGGCGGCGCTCGAACCACAGGCGATCACACCAGTCGACCAGCATGAACACGGACTGCAGCAGGTGATAGCCGTCGGGCCGTCGCCCGGTGATGTGCAGAAACAGATTGAGCTTGGCTGGCGCGGGAATGTCGTAAAGAGCGCGCAGCGCTGTCGGCCGAGTTGTCAGGCTCATGGCACGAACAGCACACGCAGCTCGGCGCTGGGCGGCGGGGTGGTGCGGCGCGCGGTAATGCGCCCCTGGGGCTGCTGCGAGAGGTCTACCGTCCAGCCGTCGGCGGCACTGTTGTTGCCACGCAACCAGCCAAACAAGGCCTTGACCGGCAGCGTGGTGCCGCTGAGAGCGGCGGTGAGTTCGTCGAGACTCTCGCGTTGTTCGAATCGATCGCCTTGGCGCAGTTCTGCCCCTTGGGGAGACCAACGAACGCGGGCCAGGGTGGTGCCCAGGGGCGAGTTGAGTTGCAGCTCGCCCGCCTGGGGACCGCCGCGCAGATCGAAGCTGGCGGAAAAAGATTGCGGGGGCGTGCTGTCAAGACGCAGCGCTAGGCGGCCGCTCCAGGCATCTGCGCTTGCGGCACCTTGCTGGCGCGGCGCGGCGCAGGCACCCAGCAGCAGTGCGGCCACCATGCTCCCAGCGACCAGGCAGGCAGACCGGGCAGCTGCTCGCGGGCCTGTCACGGTGTGACCTGCAGCCGCTTCAGGGTTTCTTGCAGGGTTTCGTTGTCGCTGGCCGCCAGCAGGCCCTCGCGCCAAATTTTGAGCGCCTGTTCGCGCTGGCCGCTTACCCACAGCACCTCACCGAGGTGAGCAGCAATATCGGCGTCGGGCCGCTTGGCGTAGGCGGCAGCCAGAATTTCTAACGCACGCGAGGTGTTGCCGAGACGGAACTCCACCCAGCCCAGGCTGTCCTGTATGTAGGCGTCGTCAGGCGCCAACAACACCGCTTTTTCGATCAGCTGCTTGGCCTCTGCCAGCCGCAGATTGCGGTCGGCCAGCGAGTAGCCCAGCGCGTTGTAGGCATGGTAATGGTCGGGTTTGGCAGCAATGAGCTGGCGCAGCAGACGCTCCATCTCGTCAATCAGATCGGCCTTCTCAGCCATCATGGCTTGGTTGTACAGCAGCTCGGCGTCGTCTGGGAAGCGCTTGACTGCTTCGCCATAGACATCAAAGGCGCCCTGGTGGTCTTTCAGATCGCGCAGCAGCTGGGCTTCGGCCAGCAGCTTCAGCCGCGCATCGCCATCGCGCCGCTCGGGCAGGTTGCGCAGCAGCGCCCGCGCCTCGGCTCGCTGGCCTTGGCGGGCCAGCAGCGAGGCCCGCCGCATTTGCGCGGCCATGATCTCGTCGGCGTTTTCAATCCGATCCAGCCAGGCGTTGGCGGTGGTGAAATCTTGCTGTTTCTCGGCGATCTGCGCCATGAGCAAGTAAGCCTGTGTCAGGCCGCGTGCCACCCGTTCATCGCTCGACTGGCGGGCCAGCTTCATGTAGGTCTGGAGGGACTGGGCGGCAGCCGCGAGGCTGTTGACTTGCACCTGCAGGCTAGCCAGCAGCAGCCAGGGCTCCGGCAGGTCTGGCCGACGGGTGGTTAGGGTATCCAGCTGGCCACGTGCCTGGACGTTGCGCTGCAGGTCCAGCAACACCCGGGCATAGGTGAGCGCCACCGCCGCGTCTTGGGGCTTGCTTTGGACGCCAGCTTCAAGCTGACGCAGGATGATCGGCTCTGCCCCTTGCTGCCCGCGCTCGAGCAGCTCCAGCGCCAGCAGGGCCGGGAAGGACGAGGTTGGGTCGGCGGCGTGGCCTTCACGCGCTGAGGCCAGAGACAAGCTTGGCTGGTCCAGCGCCAGTTGCATGCGACCGATGGTGGTCCACGCGGCAGCGGCTTGGTTGCGTTGTTTGAGCGCTGGAGCCAGCGCTTCGCGCACCACCGCCAGAGCGCTTGCTTTGTCGGGCACCCGGGCAAAAGTTTGTGGGATGGCGTTGATGGTGTTGCTGCGCTCCCCAGCTGTGGTGCGCTCGATGATGGCGCGAAGCACCGGCCCGGTCTCGCCGACGCGGTTGAGAGCCAGCAGGATTTGCAGCACAAAGCGCTCGGCTTCGGGGTCTTTCGGTTGGTCGGCAGACCAGGCCCGTGCCGCAGTCAAGGCTGCTTCGCCGGAACGGCTTTGCAGCGCCACTTCCACCGCGCGCCGAAACAGCGCCGGGTCGCGCTGCTCGCGTGCCGTATCCAAAATGAGCGAGTAGCCAGCGCCTGGGTCGCCGCCGCGCACGTTGAGCTCGCCCAACAACAGCTGATAGAACAGCGGCGCGTTCAGGCCCGAGTTGCGCACGGCGCTGAGCTGACTGGCTGCCGCGCTGGCTTCGGCTGCGGCGGCTGGCACAACCGGTGCAACGCCCGGCGCTGTTTGGGCCTGCGCCACGCTGGCTGCGAGCAAAAAAGCGCTCAGCCACCAGACTGCCCGGTGGACTGTGCTGGCCCCTGTGCAAACCGGGTGGATGGGGCAAATTTCCAGCGTTGAAGCGCGGCGCAGATTGTTCATCTGACCATGATAATGGAAGGCTTTCCCAGCGATCACCGCCATGCCCCCAAGCCCTCACGGGCGTTTCAGAGCGGCCAAAAAAGACCGGTTGTCATGCCCGAACTCCCCGAAGTAGAAGTCACCCGCCGCGGTTTTGCCGATCGCATCGCAGGCGCCGAGATCACCCAGATCGCGCTGGGCAAGCCGCTGCGCTGGCCGCTGGGTGTGGCGCCCGAACAGCTGCTGGGTCAGCGGGTGCACGGCGTGGGCCGGCGCGGCAAGTATTTGCTGGTGCAGCTCGACCGCGGCCTGCTGATCCTCCATCTCGGCATGTCGGGCAGCCTGCGGTTTGCACCCGTGCTGCCACCGCGCGGCGTGCACGACCATTTCGAGCTCGTCACCACCCAGGGCCTTCTTCGCCTGCACGATCCGCGGCGCTTTGGCGCGGTGGTGTTTGCAACGTCGCTTGACGATGCAGCGGCGCGCAAGCTGCTGGGCCATCTGGGCACCGAGCCGCTGGAAGTCGGCTTCGATCCGCTCACGTTTCACCAGCGCTTGCAGCAGCGGCGCGCCAGTATCAAGCAGGTGTTGCTGGCGGGTGACATCGTGGTGGGTGTGGGCAACATTTATGCCTCGGAAGCCTTGTTCGCGGCTGGCATTCGTCCCACGCTGCGCGCTGACCGCTTGAGCAAGCCGCGCGCAGCGCGCCTGCACCAGGCAATCGTGGCGGTGTTGCAGCGCGCGCTGGCGCTGGGCGGCAGCAGCCTGCGCGACTTCAGTGGCAGCGAAGGGCAGAGCGGCTACTTTCAGCTCGATGCCATGGTCTACGGCCGAACGGGCCTGCCCTGTCGCGCCTGCGGTGGGCCGATCAAGACCCTGCGTCAAGGGCAGCGCTCCACCTTTTTTTGCCCGAATTGTCAGAAGTCGTGATGCTGATCCGCGATCCGATCGGCGTCCTTTTGCGGCTCTGATCGGTGCGAGGGCGATGCTATATTGGCCGACACCCAACGAGTACCGTCGCATGAGTTTCAATCAGAATTTGGATGAGCACGGAGCTTGGCGCAGGCAGTTCGCATTGCGGCTGAAACTGCTTTCTGAGTGGCTGATCGATCACGATCTCATGCCGCCGGGCGTGCAGGACCGACTGGAGCGGCTGCATGCCGAAGTGAAGAACGACAAGATCATGGTCGCCTTTGTGGCCGAGTTTTCGCGTGGCAAATCCGAGCTGATCAACGCGATGTTCTTCGCTGGCTACGGCCAGCGCATCATGCCGGCGGGTGCCGGGCGCACCACCATGTGCCCGACCGAGCTGGCGTATGACGCTGAGATGCCAGCCTGCCTGCGCTTGCTGCCGATTGAGTCGCGCTTGCAGCCGCAGTCGCTGCTGGATTGGCGCAACGCGCCCCACAAATGGGAGCGTTTCGAGCTGGACGTGAACGATCCCAGGCAGCTGGCCGAGGCGATCCATAAAGTGGCCGATCTGCGCCGCGTCACCCGCAGTGAGGCTGCTGCCCTGGGGTTCTGGAACGAAGAGACGCCCGACGACAACCCGCTGGTGGGTGCCGACGGCCTGATCGAGGTGCCCAGGTGGCGCCATGCCTTGATCAACATGGCGCACCCGCTGCTCAAGCAGGGTTTGGTCATTCTGGACACCCCCGGGCTGAACGCAATAGGCGCTGAGCCCGAGCTCACGGTGAGTTTGCTGCCGCAGGCGCATGCGGTGGTTTTCATTCTGGCGGCCGACACCGGTGTGACCAAGTCGGACCTCGCGATCTGGCGCCAGCACCTGTCGGTGCTGGGCGAGGGCCGCGAGTCGCGGCTGGTGGCGCTGAACAAGATCGACACCCTGTGGGACGCGCTCAGCTCACCCGAGCAGGTGCAGCTGCAAATCGCTTCGCAACGCACCGATTCGGCCAAGATCCTTGGCCTATCGCCGCGCCAGGTGATCGCGGTGTCGGCTCAAAAAGGCTTGCTGGCCAGGGTTAACCGCGACGAGCCGCTGCTGCAGGCCAGCAACTTGTTGGAGCTCGAAACCGCACTGGATGCGGGCTTGCTGGGGCAACGCCGGAAAATTCTGGGTGCATCGGTGGCACGGGGCATTGGTGCCCTGCGCCAGGAAACCGCGCGACTGGTGCACATCCGGGTGCGCGATCTGTTGGAGCAGGCGCAGGAGCTGGAAGATCTTCGCGGCAAAAACGGTGGCGTGATCAAACAGATGCGGCTGCGCATCGAGCAGGAGCAAGCCGACTTCGATGCCAGTGGCGCGAAGATTCAGGCGGTGCGCTCGGTGCACCTGCGTTTGTTGAAAGATGTGTTTGCACTGCTCAGTTCGACGCAGCTCAAGGCGGAGGTGGCGGATCTGTCGCGTGCGCTCAAGCAACCGGGCATTAAGTTGCGCGTCAAACGCACCTATGGCGACACCTTTGATCGATTGCGCAACGACCTGCAGCGGGCCGACAAGATGGCTGGGGAAATCCAGACCATGCTGGAGAGCAGCTTCAAGCGGCTGAACGCCGACCATGGGTTTTCTTTAAAAGTGCCCGAGTGCCCGCCGCTGGCGCAGTACCTCCAAGAGCTCGATCTGGTTGAGCGCAGCCACCTGCAATACCTGAGCCTGGGCAACGCGCTGCGTCTGGCCCAGCCCGAGTTCGGTGAGCGATTGGCGAGTGCGCTCACAAGCCGTCTGCGTATGGTCTACGAAAGTGCGATCAACCAGATCGAGTTCTGGAACAGGTCGGCAGCGGCGCAGCTTGAGTCTCAGCAGCGCGAGCGTCGGCGCAATTTCGTTCGGCGTATCGAGGCGGTTTCCCGCATCCAGCAGGCCGCCGGCGGGCTCAATGAGCGCATTCGCGAGCTGCAGCGTCAACAGGCCGACCTCAACCTGCTCGGCGTGAAGCTCACCGAACTCACCGACCATCTGTTGAAGGTTCCCCAAGACGCTCCGATCGAAGACGCCCTGGCGTGATGTCCGCGGCCCTGAACAGCGCCATTGGGCACAAGCTGCCGCTGGACTTCGCGCCACGGCTGATCGGCTGGCAGCGCCAGCACGGCCGCCACGGCCTGCCCTGGCAGCACACCCGCGATCCCTACCGCGTCTGGCTCTCCGAGGTGATGCTGCAGCAAACCCAGGTGAGCACGGTGCTGGCCTATTACCCGCGCTTTTTGGCGGCGTTTCCCAATCTGCTGGCACTGGCGCAGGCCAGCAGCGATCAGGTGATGGCCTTGTGGGCCGGGCTGGGCTACTACAGCCGGGCGCGCAACCTGCACCGTTGCGCGCAAACAGTAATCGCCGAACACAGCGGCGTATTTCCAACCAATGCCCAGCAACTCCAGACCTTGCCAGGCATCGGCGCCTCCACCGCAGCGGCGATCGCTGCCTTTTGCCAAGGTGAGCGCGTGTCCATCGTGGACGGCAATGTGCGCCGGGTGCTCGCTCGCCTGCTGGCATTCGACGAAGACCTGGCGCAAGTGGCAAGCCAGCGCGCGCTGTGGCACCTGGCGCAAGGCTTGCTGCCTGGGGCACCAGCACCCGACGACATGGTGGCCTACACCCAGGGGCTGATGGACCTTGGCGCCACGGTGTGCCTGCGTGGAAAGCCGCTTTGCGATCGCTGTCCGGTATCCGGTTTGTGCGCGGCAAAGGCGGCAGATTCGGTGAGCCGCTACCCGGTGAAGTCAAAGGCCGCGCCCCGGCGCCACGAGAGCTGGTGGTTGCTGGTGTTGCGGTTGCGCTCGACCACCACGGCAGATCAGTTTTGGTTGCAACGCCGTCCTGCGCCAGGCATTTGGGCCGGTTTGTATTGCCCGCCGGTGTTTGCGAGCGAGGCCTTGCTGACCACCGCCCTGCCTGGCATCGAGTGGTCTGAAAATACCGAGCACCTCGACCCGATAGCCCACAGCCTGACGCACCGCGAACTGCGGTTGCATCCGGTGGTGGTGACGCTGTCAGTGGCCCAAGGGGTGTTGCCCGATGGTGGGTGGGTGCCTGGCGGCGAGTTGCTGGATCGGGGCTTGCCGGCCCCGGTGCGCGTGCTCTACCAGCGCCTCATCAACGTTTGATCAACCCAAGCTTGCGGGCTGGGCTCAGCCCAGGTTGTCGGCACGTATGGGGTGTGCTGGCCAGTCGCCGATTTCGCGGTGTCGCACCCGGGTCGCCCAATCGTCAGCAAACGCCCTGGTCAGCTCCTCGACCAGAAACACCGAGCGGTGCTGGCCGCCGGTGCAGCCCACGGCCACGGTCACATAACTGCGGTGGTCGCTCAGCATCTGCGGCATCCAGTCGCGCAAAAAGGTGATCAGCTGCTCGCGCATGCGCTGCACGGCGGGCTGCGCGCGCAGAAAACCGGCTACCGCCGGGTCACGCCCAGTCAAGGCTTTGAGCTCGGGCTCGTAGTGCGGGTTGGGCAGCATGCGCACATCGAACACAAAGTCGGCGTCCATCGGAATGCCGCGTTTGAACGCGAACGACTCGAACACCAGCGTGAGCGGTGCCGGCATGGCGCCCAGCAACTCCTTGATCTGGCTGCGTAACTGGGCCGGGCGGATCAGGCTGGTGTCGATCACCAGCGCCTGTTCGCGCAGCTCGGCCAGCAGTTCACGCTCGTGCTCAATCGCATCGGTGAGTGCGCGGTGCTGATCGTTGGCGCTTTTCAGCGACAGCGGATGCAGGCGCCGGGTTTCGGAAAAGCGGCGCACCAGCGTGTCGGTGGTGGCGTCGAGGAACACCGTGGTCAGGTGCAGGCGGCCACCGTGCTGTTGCTCCAGTTTGGCCAAGCGCTGGGGCAGACCCGGCAGCGACTTTGCGCTGCGCACGTCCATGGCAATCGCCACTTTGTTGGCGCGCATGCCTTGCTCCAGCGAAATGAAGGCGTCGAGCAACTCGGGTGGCAGGTTGTCAACGCAATAGAAACCCACGTCTTCCAACGCCGTGATCGCCACCGATTTCCCCGAGCCGGACATACCGGTGACCAGCACCAGGCGAATCGGTGCTTCGGTGAGTTCGGTCATGTCCTTGCTTTTCACGGTGTGAGCAACTCGCGCGCGTGCGCCAGGGAGACGGCCGAGCTGTCGCCACCGCCCAGCATGCGGGCCAGCTCGCTGACCCGCGCGTCGGTCGCAATCGGCTGCACAGCGCTGATGGTCTGGCGCCCAGCGCGTTGCTTGCTCACCAGAAGATGCTGGTCGGCACAGGCAGCGACCTGCGGCAGGTGCGTCACCGCGAGCACCTGGCGGTCGTGGCCGAGCTGACGCAGCAGCTGGCCCACGGTGTGCGCCACCGCCCCGCCCACACCAGCGTCTACCTCGTCGAAGATCAGCGTGGGCGCGCGGCCCAGGCGGCTGGTGATCACTGAGATGGCGAGCGCAATGCGAGAGAGCTCGCCGCCTGAGGCCACCTTGCCCACCGGGCGTGGCGTCACACCGGCGTGGCCGGCCACCAGAAATTCCACCTGCTCCCAACCATGCGCCTGCGGCTCGGCCAGCCGCTGCAACGCGACTTCGAAGCGCCCGCCCTGCATGCCCAGCGTCTGCATGGTGTCGGTCACGGCTTTCGCCAGCCTGGGCGCGGCTTGCTGGCGCTGGCGGCTGAGCGCCTTCAACTCGGTCTCAAGGGCCTGCCAGGCGGCTCGCTCGGCACGCTGCAACGCATCGAGATCCAGCGCCTGGTCGATCTGTGCCAGCTCGGCACGCCATTGGGTGTGCAGGCTGGCGAGGTCTTCGGGGGTGCTGCGGTAGCGCCGGGCGAGCGACATCCACAAGGCCATGCGCTGGTCAAGCTCAGCCAAACCGGACGGATCGAGATCGGTCTGGCGGGCCACCTGATTCAGACTGTGCACGCTGTCCTGCACCTGGGCCAACGCGGCCTCCAAAGCTTCTGCCGGGCTGCGAAAAGCGGGCTCGATGCGAACCTGCGCCTGCAACGCGGCCAGTGCGCGGCTGATCAGCGCGGCGGCACTGTCTTGCTGCTCATCGAGCAGCTGGCTGGCCAGCTGGGCGGCATCAATCAGCGCCTGGGCGTTGGCCAGCCGGCTGTGCTGACTGTTGAGTTCGTCCCACTCATCGGTCGCGGGCGAGAGTTTGTCGAGCTCGGCGATCTGCCAGGCCAGGCGCTCGCTGTCTTGTCGCAGGCTGGTTTGGCGCTCGGTGGCGGCCTGCAAGGCCTTGCGCTGCTCGCGCCACTGTGCCCAGCGGGCCTGGGCTGGGTCGGTATCGATAGCGGCGTAGGCGTCGAGCAGATCGCGCACCGCGCCGGTGCGGGTCAAACTCTGCCAGGCGTGTTGGCCGTGGATATCCAGCAGATCGTCGGCCAGGGCTTTCAGCTGCGTCATGGTGGCGGCGCTGCCGTTGATCCAGGCGCGGCTGCGGCCCTCGGTGTCCACTGTGCGTCGCACAAGAAGGCTGTCTTCCACTGGGAAGCCTTGTTTCTCCAGCCACTGGGTGGTAGCCGGCAAGAGATCGAACTCGGCAGCGATCTCGCAGCGCGCTGCGCCCTCGCGCACCACACTGACCTCGGCGCGTGCGCCCAACGCCAGCTGCAAGGCGTCGATCAGGATCGATTTGCCTGCCCCCGTTTCGCCGGTCAGCACCGTGAAGCCGGCGGCCAGATCGAGGTCAAGGGACTGCACGATGACAAAGTCGCGCAGGGCAATGCGGCGTAGGCTCATGAAATGGGGGGCAAAAAAAGGGACGTTGTAGAACCCATATTCTGACCCTTAAGCGGGCCAGACACATGCGCTGAACCCAGGCCCTGAATTCATGCCCCTTCGTTCCAGTGCAGTTTCTTGCGCAGGGTGTCGAAATAGCTCCAGCCCACCGGATGCAGCAGGCGCAGCGCATGCTCGGAGCGCCGCACCACGATTCGGTCGCCATGCATCAGGCTGGCCAGCGACTGCATGTCGAAGTTCGCGCTGGCGTCCTTGCCCGACACAACTTCCACCGCAATCTCACTGTGGGATGGCAACACGATCGGCCGGTTGGACAGCGTGTGCGGCGCAATCGGCACCACCAACCAGCCGCCGATGGCCGGGTGCAGCAGAGGGCCGCCGGCTGAGAGCGCGTAGGCGGTGGAGCCGGTGGGCGAGGCGATGATCATGCCGTCGGCCCGCTGGTTGGCCACAAAGTGCCCATCCACCTCGACCCGCAGCTCGATCAGGCTGGCCACGCCGCCGCGGTTGACCACCACGTCGTTCAGCGCCGTCGCTTCGAACACACAGCGCCCGTCGCGCCAGACCGTAGCCGCCATCAGCGCCCGCACGTCTTCCTCATAGGCGCCGTGAAGAATGGGCCGCAGGGAATCTCGGAAGGTATCAAAGGGAATGTCGGTCATGAAGCCCAAGCGACCTTGGTTCACCCCCACCAGCGGCAACCCGTAGCGCGCCAGCTGGCGACCGATGCCAAGCATGGTGCCGTCGCCACCGACCACCAGCGCCAGGTTGCACTCGCGCCCCATCGCAGCCACGTCAAGCGCTGGGTATTGCGTCAATCCGGTGTTAAGGGCGGTTTCGCGCTCTAGCGACACATCACAGCCCTCGTCGTGCAGGAAATGTGCAATCTCGTCGACCGCGCGCCGTGCGCCCGGTGCCTGGTATTTGCCGACGATTGCCACATGCGCAAAACGCAGCGTGCGCTGAATGTCAGTGGGCACCAAATGGCTGCTAACAGGTGGCTTCATGACCCGATTACAACATGGGCACCAGCGTCCTTTGTTCCCCGCAAACTCGCGCGCAACCGCCTACAGGTCTGGCTGAGCCAGTGAGGGTGTATTTCCTTAGAATGCACGCATGTTGGATGACCGCGCCAAGTTGCTGCTCAAGACCCTGGTCGAGCGATACATCGCCGACGGTCAGCCCGTGGGTTCGCGCACCCTGGCCCGCGCCGCCGGCATGGACCTGTCGCCCGCGACCATCCGCAACGTGATGAGCGACCTCGAAGAGCTCGGTCTGATTGCCAGCCCGCACACCTCGGCCGGGCGCATCCCCACCTCGCGCGGTTATCGGCTGTTTGTTGACACCATGCTCACCGTGCGCCACGACGATCTGGGGGTAGCCTACGCGGCGGCTGCCACTGGCATTGAAGCCGGGCAGCCGCAGCGCGTCATCAGCCACGCGGCCAACCTGTTGTCCAATCTGTCGCAGTTTGTGGGGGTGGTGATGGCGCCGCGTCGGACTTCCGTGTTCCGCCACATCGAATTTCTGAGCCTGTCCGAGCGCCGGGTGCTGGTCATCCTGGTCTCGCCTGACGGCGATGTGCAGAACCGCATCATCCACACCCAGACTTCCTTCACCCAAGCGCAATTGCTGGAGGCGTCAAACTTTCTCAATGCCCACTACGCTGGCCTGGCCATGGAGGCGGTGCGCGAGCGCCTCAAGACCGAGGTTGACATGCTGCGCGGCGAGATCGCTTCGCTCATGCAGGCAGCGGTGGACATCGGCACCGACGACGCAGCGCAGCTGGATACGGTGGTGATCTCGGGCGAGCGCAATCTGCTCTCAGTCAGCGAATTTTCCAGCGACATGGGCAACCTGCGGCGTATGTTCGAGCTGTTCGAGCAAAAGACCCAGTTGCTTCGCCTGCTCGATGTCTCCACCCAGGCGCAAGGCGTGCGCATCTACATTGGCGGTGAGAGCCAGGTGGTGCCATACCAAGACCTGTCGGTGGTGACCGCGTCGTACGAGGTCGACGGGCAGGTGGTGGGCACACTGGGCGTGATCGGCCCACAGCGAATGCCCTATGAACGCATGATCCAGATCGTCGATGTCACTGCAAAACTGGTCGGCAACGCGCTCACCCAGGGCAAGAACGGCTGAAACCGCGCGCCTACAATAGACACCGATCGGGCCGTTAGCTCAGTTGGTTAGAGCAGAGGACTCATAATCCTTTGGTCGACAGTTCAAGTCTGTCACGGCCTACCAAACAACCGATGCTAGAATATGAGGCTTGGCGGCTGTAGCTCAGTTGGATAGAGTACTTGGCTACGAACCAAGGGGTCGTGGGTTCAATTCCTGCCAGCCGCACCAAATAAAAACCCGCAGCCAAAAGCTGCGGGTTTTTTCATTGAGGTCTTGCTTTTTTCCATGGCATTGGCCAGCATCGCCGCATGAGCAAGGCATTCACCCGCGAAACCGACGGCGAAGATGAAGACATGCTGTTGCCCGAGCAGCAGACGCCCGGTGGCAAAAACTACATCACCCGTGCGGGTTACGAGAGGCTGCGCGCCGAGCTGTTTTCACTCATGGACGAGGAGCGCCCCCGCACCGTGGAGACCGTGCACTGGGCGGCGAGCAACGGCGACCGCTCGGAAAATGGCGATTACCTTTATGGCAAGAAGCGCTTGCGCGAAATTGATCGGCGCATCCGTTTCTTGACGCGCCGTTTGGAAATCGCCGAGGTGGTGGATGCGTCGGTTCACCACGGCTCCGACCAAGTGTTCTTTGGTGCCACCGTGGTCTACGCCGATCCACAGGGCAAAGAAACCGAGGTCACCATCCTTGGGGTGGACGAGGCAAATACCGCGCAGGGCCAGATCAGCTGGGTGTCCCCCGTGGCACGGGTGTTGTTCAAAGCCCGCGAGGGCGATCTGGTGAAGCTGGTGCTGCCCGACGGTACGCGGGCGCTTGAGGTGCTGTCTGTCACGTATCCCCGCCCGAGCGGGGGTTGAGCCTTCTCTCGTGCTTCAGTTGCGCGTGCTTTTGGCGCGTTGCGCTTTCAGCACCGAGGGCGTGCGCTTGAGGCTGCGCAGCACGGTGGCCAGGTGCACCCGGTCGCGCACCGCCACGGTGAAGCGGATATCGGTCGCGCTTTGTGCCGGCTCATCGCCCATGTCCACGTGGGTGATGTCCGCTTCAGCTGCCGCCATTGTCGATGCCACACGGGCCAATACGCCTTTGCCGTTGTGTACCGTGACCACCACCGTGGTCCCAAACGGGCGGGCTGGTTCGTCAGCCCATTCAACTTCCAGAAAGCGTTCGCTGTCGCGGTGCAACAAGCGCTTGCCGGTGGGGCAGTCTTCGGCGTGCACCATCAGGCCTTCGCCACGTCCCAAATAGCCCACGATGCGGTCGCCTGGGATGGGCTTGCAACAGGGTGCGTATTGCACCGATGCACCCTCGCTGCCGTCGAGCGTTACCACGCCTTGTGAAGCCGCCTGGTCTTGC
>Ga0105053_10002855_pt1 | contig 26537 bp, 29 predicted proteins | sample BON01_FD_78093 | JGI IMG/M metagenome (GOLD analysis project Ga0105053, IMG submission 78093) | Freshwater microbial communities from Lake Bonney liftoff mats and glacier meltwater in Antarctica - BON-01 | ecosystem: Environmental > Aquatic > Freshwater > Ice > Glacier meltwater | place: Lake...
CGCGGAACTCGGCGATCACTTGTCCCTCGCTGCCGGTCACACGTACATCGTAGATGCCGGAGCGGCCGGCGAGGTGGCGTTCCTCGGCTGTAGCCACCAAGCGTTCGCCCATTCGCGCCGGTCGCAGGAAAGAAATGACGCCTTGGGCGGCCACGCATTTGGCGTTGCGGCTGTTGCAGGCGAAGGCGAAGGCGGAATCGGCCAGGGTGAAGATGAACCCGCCGTGGCACATGCCGTGCCCGGGCCGACCGCCTGCAACGCCATGCCGAGGCCGCGGCTGGCGTTGTCGTCGGCCCGCATCGCCGCGGCGCAGGCCTCGGCCAGCGCCTGCGGGTCGGCCGGTGCGGGCATTGCCGATCAGCGGCCCTTGAACTGGGCGGGGCGCTTCTCGAGGAAGGCGCGGACGCCCTCGGCGTGGTCTTCGGTGCGGCTGGCCATGCCCTGAAGGTCGCGCTCCAGGTCGAGCTGTTCGTTGAGGTTGTTGCTGGCGGCGGCGGCGATGGCGCGGCGCGACATCAGCAGCGACTTGGTGGGCATGCTCGCCAGCTTGGCGGCCAGCTTGTGCGCCTCCTCCATCAGCTTGTCGTCGTCCACCACGTTCCAGATCAGGCCCCATTCATGCGCGCGCTCGGCCGGCAGCGGCTCGGCCAGCATCACCATGCCACGGGCGCGGGCGGGGCCGACGAGGTTGGGCAGGAACCAGGTGCCGCCGCAATCCGGCACCAGGCCGATGCGGGTGAAGGCCTGGAGAAAATAGGCGGAGCGGGCGGCGATGGTGATGTCGCACCCCAATGCGATGGAACTGCCGGCGCCGGCGGCGATGCCGTTGACCGCGCCCACCACCGGCATGCGAAGGGTGGCGAGCTTGCGGGCCAGCGGGTTCCAGGTTTCCTCGATAGAGGAGCCGGCGTCCTTCTTGCGCTTCTCCTCCTCAGGGTCGGGCGCCTGGTTGCGGCCGGAGAGGTCGGCACCGGCGCAGAAGCCGCGACCGATGCCGGTGAGGATCAGTGCGCGGCAGGACTCGTCGGCCTCGGCCTCCAGCAGCTTTTCCATCAGCACCACGTGGGTGGCGCGGTCCAGCGCGTTCAGCCGGTCGGGCCGGTTGAACTGCACCACGCGATAGCCATTGTGGTTCTCCACCAGGATCGGCTCGCTCATCGTTTCTCCCCTTGCGCCCGCGGCGTCGGGCGAAAGCTTAGCCGGATGGCCGCCGCGATGCCAACGCATGACGAAACGGTGGCGAGGTCGTGACGGCGGGCCGGCGCCATCCTATCGTGGCGCCACAAGCAACAAGCGGCATGCATCACGGCCGCCGAGGGAGAAACAAGGGAATGTCCGCACGCCGCCTGTACCGTCATGCCGAGCTTGCGCGGATGCTCAATCCGCAGAGCATCGCCATTATTGGCGCCTCGGCCCGCCCCGGCGCCTTCGGCGAGCGCGTCTCGGCCTGCCTGAAGGACTACCAGGGCCGCATCTACCTGGTGAACCCGCGCTACGAGGCGATCGGCGAGGCGAAGTGCTACCCCTCGGCCACTGCCCTGCCGGAAAGCCCCGACGTGTGCGTGGTGGTGACGGCGCGCGAGGCGGTGGAGGAGGTTTCGAAGGACTGCATCGCGGCCAAGACCGGCGGCATCATCGTGTTCGCCAGCGGCTATTCCGAGGTGGGCACGCAGGAGCGCATCGACCAGCAGAACCGGCTGGCGAAACTCGCCGCCGAGGCGCGGGTGCCGCTGGTGGGGCCGAACTGCATCGGCACGGTGAACTATCGGCTGAAATCGCGCATCACCTTCATGCCCTATACCGAGATGCCTGGGCCATTCCCATACGCCGTGGGCGTGATCAGCCAGTCCGGCGCGTTGGGCTTCGGCATGGAGCAGGCGATCCAGCGCGGCGTGCCGGTGAGCCACGTGCTGACCTCGGGTAATTCCTGCGACGTGGACATGGCCGACTACGTGATGTTCCTGGCCGATGACCCGGACACGGCGGCCATCGCCATCCTGTTCGAGGGCTCGTCGGACCCGATGCGGCTGATCGAGGCGTGCGACTACGCGTGGTCGAAGGACAAGCCCGTGGTGGTGTGCAAGATCGCCACCGGCGAGTTCGGCGCCGCCGCCGCGATGTCGCATACCGGCTCGCTCGCCGGCTCCCAGGCCGCCTATCGCGCGGCGTTCGAGCGGGCCGGGGTCTATCTGGTCGATGACTACACCGCGCTGATGGAAGCGGCACATTTCTTCGCCAAGGCACCGCGCAACGTGACCAGCAAGGCGATCGCCGTGCTTGCCAGTTCGGGCGGGGCGGCGATCATGGCTGCCGACGCCGCGGAGGCGCGGGGCATTCCGATGCCGCAGGCCAAGCCGGAAACGCAGGCGGTGCTGGACGCGCGCATCCCCGAATTCGGCTCGGCGTTCAACCCGGTGGATGTCACCGCCCAGGTGATGAACGACCCGGAATGCATCCCGGCCTGCGCCGCGGCCCTGATGGCCGACGATACCTATGGCGCGCTGCTGATCCCCGCCCCATACGCCAACCCGGCCGGCGTGGCGCGCGTGCCGATGTGGGAAAAGCTGGCGCAGGACCATGGCAAGCCGGTGATCCATGCGTGGATTTCCGACTGGATGGAGGGGCCGACCTCGCGCGAACTGGCCGCAGCGCCGGGTGTGCTGCTGTGCCGTGGTATGGAGCGCGCCTTCGCCCATGTCGCCGCCTGGCACCGCCGCGCCGAGATGCGCCAGGCCCCGCCGCGCCAGGTGGCCGAGCTCGCCAGCCCGGAGGCGAAGGCCACCGCCGCGGCGATGATCGCCAAGGCCGAGAAGACGCTGACCGAGCGCGAGAGCAAGGCGGCCTTCGCGGCCTACGGCATCCCCGTCGTGCAGGAGATGCTGGTGCAGTCGGCCGAGGAGGCTGCCGAGAAGGCCGTGGCCATGGGGCTGCCGGCGGTGCTGAAGGTCGAAAGCCCTGACCTGCCGCATAAGACCGAGGCCGGGGTGATCCGCCTGAACCTCAAGACCGCCGAGGAGGTGCGCGCCGCCTATGACGCGGTGATGGCCAACGCCGCGAAGGTCTCGCCGCCGCCGCGCATCAACGGCGTGCTGGTGCAGCCGATGGTGCCGCAGGGGGTGGAGATCATGGTGGGCGCGCGCGTCGACCCGCTGTTCGGCCCGCTGATCGTGGTGGGGCTGGGGGGCATCTTCGTGGAACTGATGAAGGACAGTGCGGTCGGCCTCGCCCCGGTGACCCGCACCGAGGCGCTGGGGATGATCGGCAAGCTCAAGGGGCAGGCGATGCTGGACGGCTTCCGCGGCATGCCCCCGGTGGACCGCGAGGCGCTCGCCGAGGTGGTGTGCCGCGTGGCCCAGTTCATCAGCGACCACAAGGGCAGCGTGGCGGAGATCGACGTGAACCCGCTGATCTGCGCCGGCAGCCGCATCCTGGCGGTGGACGCGCTGATCGTGAAGCACGGGGCATAGGCAACGCTCGGGCTGGTGCTGGCAGGGCCGATTATCGCCCGAGCAGCACCAGCACCACGCCGGCGACCACCAGCACCAGGCCCTGCACGTCTGCCCAGCGCAATTTCTCGCGCAGGTAGAAGCGGCTGAACAACAGGGTGAACACCATCTCCACCTGGCCGAGCGCACGCACCAGCGCCACCGGGGCGAGGGCGAAGGCACTGAACCAGCAGGCCGAGCCGCAGGCGGACAGGGCGCCCACCCAGGCCGAATTGCGCCAGGTGGTGAAGGCGGCGCGAAACTGGTCGCGCTCGCGGACGAACAGGTAGGTGCCCTGCATGAAAGTCTGCATCAGGTTGGTCACCAACAGGCCGAACACCGCCTTGAGTATGACGAAGTCGCCCGGCAGTGCGCGGTTGGCGTCCTTGATGAAGATGGCGGTGAAGGCGAACACGAAGCCCGCGCCCAGCCCGCACAACGCCGCCGGCTGGAAGGTGGCGGCCATCAGCTCGCCGGGCTTCAGCCCACGCCCGGCCAGCGACAGCACCAGCACGCCGCCCACGCCGACGGCGATGCCCAGGCAGGCCAGCGGCGTCAGCGCCTCGCCCAAGATGATCCAGGCGACGATCGCCCCCTGCACCGCCTCGGTCTTGGCATAGGCGGTGCCAACGGCGAAGTTGCGGTAGCCGAACGCCATGATCAGCAGCGTGGTGCCCAGGATCTGCAACAGCCCCGCCGCCGCGCAGGAGGCGAGGAAGCGCGCGTTGGGCATCGGCAGCGGCTCGCCCATTACCCCATAGCCCACGGTGACGAACAGCAGCCCGACCGGCAGGGCGTAGACGTAGCGCACGAACCCGGCGGCATTGACCGACAACTGCCCGCGCAGCCGCTGCTGCAGCGCGGTCCGCCATGTCTGGAACAGCGCGGCGGTGGCGGTGATGGGTATCCAGAGTTCGATCACGCGCGATGCCTTCGGTTCATCGCCGCACCAATGCCCCGGCCATCGGCGCCGACCGTCGGCAGGAGATCGGCCATCCTTCGTCCTTCACACACTAAGCGGCGAACCTAACGCAGGCATCGCGCCGGCAGAAGCCCGCCTGCATTGCGCGCCGATCGGCCCTATGCTTGCAGCCGCCCTCGCCCTGCTGCTCGGCGCCATCGTGGTGCTGCCGGTACTGACCTCGCCCGCCGAGGCGCAACAGCGCACCACCAACTGCCGCTACACCTCCGGCGACATCAAGAAGGGTTATCGCTGCTGACAGATCAGGGGCCGGGTTCGCCCGCCCCGCCAGGAGGGCAGGATTCTTCTTTTTGTGAACAAAAAGAAACAAAAAAACTTTATCCATTTGCCCCGGGCATGCATACTTGACACCAGCGCCAACAGATCGAGTTTTTTGGTTCTTTTTTTCGAAAAAAAGAACGTGCTTTCTTACTCTCGCTCACGCGTATATCGAAAATCGCAATGGCTCGCCCCACCCATCAGCGTTTGCGTGCGTTCCAGTTTCAGCTTCGGGTCGTAGCCTTCGCAGAACGCGCCATCGCGGTTGCAGGACAGCACCGCGCCGAGTTCTGCCAGCCCCATGTCGCGGTACATTTCGGCATACCGGCAGCGCACCACGTTGAAATGGAATTCGGTGGGCGTCGACTTCACCACCTCGGTGCGCAGGGCGTCTTCGGCAGTCCACAGCGACTGGATGGCGCGGAAGTGGTCCAGGCTGGGTTGCCCGCCTGGTGCCTGGGCGGCGAAGCCGGCGGCGGAGCGGCGGGCCAGCTTGACGATGGCGTCGGTCAGAATGCGCCTGGCCGTCGCCTCGCCGAGCTCGGCCTTCATCTCGTCATAGACCCCGCGGGCAAACTCGGCCTCGATGCGGCGGCGGGTCAGGATCGGCATGTCGTCCATCTGGCGGTCCCCCTTCATTGCACCAATGCTACCCCGAAGCCGGGCGCGAATTCACCAGCCGCATGCCGATGCCGATCGCCACGATGCCGGCGAACAACCCATACGACAGGGGCTCGTCGAGCAGCACCGCGCCGGCGATGATGCCGAACACCGGCGCCAGGTAGGTGAACCCGGCCACCCGCCCGGCCGGATAGGTCAGGATCATGCGGAACCACACGAGGTAGCTGGCGAAGGCGATGATCACCGTCTGGTAGAACAGCGCCGCCCAGCCCAGCGCGCCGACCGACGGGAACGGCACCATCTCGCCCTGCGCCCACGACACCGCCAGCAGGATCGGCGCCGAACCCGCCAGTTGCAGCCACAGCAGCTTGGCCGGCGGCGAGGCCGACAACGCGCGCGACACCTTCACACACAGGGTGGTCGAGGCCCACAACGCACCGCCGAGCAGGCACAGCAGGTCGCCCTCGACCGAACCGCCGCCGGCCAGCAACCCTTCGGCGAAAGCGGCCCCCATGCCGGCGAACGCCAGCACCAGGCCGGCGAACTGCACCAGGCTCAGCCGCTCGCCCGGCACGAACAGATGCGCGCCCAGCGCCACGAAGAACGGCGCGGAATACAGGAACACCACGCCGCGCGAGGCTGTGGTCAGGTGCAGGCCGGGATACAGCGCCAGGAATTCCGCCGCGAACAGCACCGCCACGAGCAAGCCGGGCAGCAGCGTATGGCGGGCCAGCAGGTCGGCCAGCGCGGCGCGGCCGTCGCGCCAGGCGATCCAGGCGAACACGCACAGCCCAGCCCCGGCCGAGCGCAGCGCCGCCTGCAGGGCCGGCGCCAGCCCGTCGGCCACCGCCACCTTCACCGAGACCTGTTGCAACCCCCACAACGAGGTCAGGAAAATCAGCACGACGATGGCCGTGGCATCGAGATGCGGGCGGCGTTGGATGGGGGCGCTGGCCATGGCGGGCAGAGTGCGGGGCCTGCCGCCCAGGGGCAATCGCGCCACCGCCGGAGCAGGGTTGCGCGCGCTCCGCCGCCATGGTGGCATTCCGCCCAACCAGCTTGGAGGAAAGATCCGATGCGCGTCTCGACAGGGCTGCCGTACACCGACTGGCGCGCCGTGGGCCCCGCCGCGGCACAGGCCGAGGCCGATGGCATGGACGGGGTGACCTGCCCTGAACTGGCGCACGACCCGTTCATCCCGCTGGGCATCGCCGCCCTGGCCACCGAGCGAGTGCAACTGGCGCCGTCGGTGGCGATCTCGTTCCCGCGCAGCCCGATGATCGTGGCCAACCTGGCCTGGGACCTGAACCTGCATTCACGCGGCCGCTTCGTGCTGGGCCTCGGCACCCAGGTACGCGCCCACAACGAGCGCCGCTTCTCGGTGCCCTGGGTGCATCCAGCGCCGCGCATGGGCGAATACGTGCAGGCGCTGCGGGCGATCTGGCGCACCTGGGAGACCGGGGAGAAGCTGAACTTTGAAGGCAAGTTCTACACCTTCACCCTGATGACGCCGGAGTTCTCGCCCAAGCCGGCGAAGCTGCCGATGCTGCCGGTGATGATCGCGGCTGTCGGGCCGGAGATGCAGAAGACCGCCGCCCGGCTGTGCGACGGGGTGCGTCTGCACGGCTTCGCCACGCGCAAATATATCACCGACGTAGTGCGCCCGCTGCTGGCCGGCGAGCTGGAGAAGGCCGGCAAGAGCTTCGCCAATTTCGAGGTGACCGGCGGCGGCTTCATCGCCACCGGGCCGGACCAGGCGGCGGTGGACCGGGCGGCGGAGAAGCTGCGCTACCGCGTGGCCTTCTATGGCTCGACGCCGGCCTATCGCGGCGTGTTCGACGTGCATGGCCTGTCCGACCTCGGCGTGCAATTGCATGCCGCCGTGCGCCGCGGCGAATGGAACACCATCGCCTCGCTGGTACCCGACGAGGTGTTGGATCTGTTCGCGGTGCGCGCCACCTACGACAAGCTGGCCGATGCGGTAGCCAACCGTTTCGGCGGCATCTCGGATGCGGTGTCGGTCGATTTCCTGCCGGACGACGAAGCGCGCACACGCCGCCGCGTCATCGACGGACTGCGCCAGATCCCGAGCAGCTTCGAGGGCTTCAAGACCAGCTTCGCCTGAAAATACGCCCCTACGGGGAAATCAGGCGGGGCGCCAGTTTAGCCGAACGGCGAGCCAGGCGCGCAGTTCGGCGATGGCGGCGGCATCCGGGGCCATCGCATCGGTCAGGGCGATCGCCGCCGGTGCGGGGACAACGCTGATGCCGGGGAAAGCTGCTCGCAGTTCGGGCAGGTCGGCTGCCTGGGAGGCGGCCTGGCGCCACAGCGCCACCAGCGGCGCCGCGGTGAGGGCCGGCAGCACCAGCGCGAACTCGGTCTGCGCGGCGGCCGCGACCCCGCGCCAGGCGTCGTAGAGCGGCCCGGCGGGTGCAGCGCCGCCCAGATGGCGAATGAAGTCGGCCAGTTCCGGCATGGCGCGGTCCACGCCATCGGGTGCCGCCGCCGGCAGTGCGAATATCGGGGCCGCGCCATGCGTCGCCAGGGCCGCAAGATCGGCCGACAGATCGCCGCCGCGCAGCAGCACGGCATCCACCGCCCCGCCCGCCAGCGCTTGGCCCGCCGCCGTTCGATCGAGAACGCCGAACACCGGGGTGGGCGCGAAACCGGCCAGTTCCAGGCCCAGCAAGGCGGCGAGGTCGCGGCCAACGGTGCCGGCCATGCCGACGCGCAGAGGCTGCCCCGCGGCCAGCCCGACCCGCGCCACCACCACGGCAGGCACCACGCCGGCTGCCACCGCCAGCCAGCGCGCCGCGCCATGGTGCGCCCGCTTGTCGCCGGACAGCCAGGCCAGCACCGCATCGCCCGGCGCGAGCATAAGGGTGTTGCCGTCCGGCGGTACGCGGGTGGCGAACTGGTTGGCGCCGGTCACGCCGTCCTCGCCGCCCACAAGCTCCTGTTGCAGCATGGTTCCGGCCGGCAGTGCCGGTTGCAGCGCAGCGGCGAGCAGGGTGGCCCAAATTTCCAGACGGCCGCCGGCGGGTCCGGCGACCAGGATGCGGCATGTCTGCGCCAGCGCTTCGGCCGCATTCGCCGGCGCATTGTGGCCCGAGACCACCTGGCCCAGGGCGCCCGCGCACAGCCCGAGGGCCGCACGGCGCCCCAGGGGGGTGGTGCGTCCTCGGCGCGCTCGCACGGACGTTGGTCCGGCGTCAGACATCGCGGCGTCCTCCCGGGGCGGCCGGTTCATCACCGGACGGCCCGTTCCTACCTAGCCGCTCCCCGCCGCCGGTTCAAATCACGCATCAGGCGTCGTACGCCACCAGCGACTCGAACGGCACGTCCAGCCGGCTGCGTCCGCCCAGGAAAGTCAGTTCGATCAATGCGGCAGCGGCAGGAACCTCGGCGCCGATGTTGCGCAGCAGGCGGATGCCCGCGGCCAGGGTGCCGCCGGTGGCCAGCAGGTCGTCCACCACCACCACGCGCTGGCCGGCATGCACCGCGTCGGCCTGGATCTCGATCCGGTCGGTGCCGTATTCCAGGTCGTAGTCCAGGCCCACCACCGGGCCGGGCAGCTTGCCGCGCTTGCGCAGCATGATGAAGCCGCAGCCGAGCTTCAGCGCCAGAGGGGCGGCCATGAGGAAGCCGCGCGATTCGATGCCGGCGACAATGTCGGGCTGGTAGGTGCGCACGGCGCGGGCCAGCCGGCCCATCGCCACCTGCCAGGCATCGGCGTCGCGCAGCAAGGTGGAGATGTCGTAGAACAGGATTCCCGGCTTGGGGAAATCGGCGATGCCGCGGATGTGGTCCTTGAGATCCATGCGCGGGGCACTCCTTGACGGCAGTTGCGGCGGCGGTTGGTGCGCGGGCGGTTGTTGCGAACCGGCATCGCGGATGATGCCGGTGTATAGCCCGGTGTTGCGCCGCCGCAAATTCGCCCTCACATCTGCGCCATGTCGCGCACCCTCATTGCCGCCCTGGTCTTCCTGGCTGGATTTACCGCCTATGTCGCCGTGGTGGTGACCCTGGCCGACCATGTGCTGGTGCTGCACTGGGTGGTGCAGGCTGCCTATTTCCTGGTGGCAGGGGTGGCGTGGGCCTGGCCGGCGCGGGCGCTGATGTTCTGGGCCGCGCGGCGATAGGCGGGACTGGTCGGAGTGAGAGGATTCGAACCTCCGGCCCCTGCGTCCCGAACACAGTGCTCTACCAGGCTGAGCTACACTCCGACCGAGGCCGGGCATATAGCCCCCGCCGGGCGCGCCGGCAAGCCGCCTTGTTTGGTGCGCGCGCGGGACAGCAATGAGCGCCCTGCCCTACAGCCGTTCGGGCATGGCGCCGGGCGGCACCGGCAGGGCGGCGAGGCGTTCCAGCACCGCGGGCACGCTGTCCACCACGTCGAACAGGCGGCGCACCTCGGGGCGGGCGAAGCCAGCGGCGATGGCGGCCTCGATGGCGGCGACCAGCGGGGCGGAAGAGCCCTGGACGTCGCAGATCAGGATCGGCTTGTCGTGCAGGCGCAACTGGCGCCAGGTGATGATCTCGATGGTTTCGTCCAGCGTGCCCAGCCCGCCCGGCAGGGTGACGAAGGCATCGGCCCGTTCGAACATGTCGCGCTTGCGGCTGTGCATGCTGTCGGTGACGATCAGTTCGCTCACCCCGTCATGCATCACCTCCTGGTGGCGCAGGAAGGTGGGGATCACACCCACCACCGGGCCGCCGGCGGCGAGCGCCGCGTTGGCCACGACACCCATCAGGCCCATCTGCCCGCCGCCATAGACCAGGCGCATCCCCGCGGCGGCGATGCCGTGCCCCAGCGCGTCGGCGGCGGCGCGGAAGGCGGGGGAATGACCAATGCTGGCGCCGCAGAATACGGCGACGGAATGGATATGACGCATGAGAATGTCTCCCGTTCAGGCCGGCTTGAACGGCATGCGTTCACCTTCGCTCGCGCAGCCGTTCCAGGATGTTGTTGAAGAAAGCAATTCCTGCGAGCGGGTGACGTCATCCGCTCGCATATTGCTCCAGCCCTTAGCCCGGAACGGCCGCGGCGATAAGCGTGCGGGCCGAGATTGAAACGTTTTGCCAATTTCACTTGCTGGATATGCATTTGAAATGCTTTCGTCCATCGTGACTGCGAATAAGTGACACCAACTGCCTCTGGGGGATTATTTCTGCGATGAAAAATACATTTCTGGGCGCCACGCTGGTCGCCGCACTTGTGGCCGGGGCTGCCGGCATGGCCGCGGCACAAAGCGCGGCGGATGCCATAGCCACGCGCCAAGCGGGCTTCAAGGCGATCGGCGCGGCCACGGGTGCGATCAAGAAGGCCGTGGAGGGCGGCCAGGACCTGACCGGGTTGGCCGTACGCGGACAGGAGCTTGCCGACTTCGGCAGGAAGATCCCCGCCCTGTTCCCCGCCGGGAGTGGCCCCGAGAGCGGCGCCAAGACACGGGCGCTCCCGTCGATCTGGCAGAACAAGGCGGATTTCGATGGCAAGGCCATGTCGTTGGCGGCCGAAGCCGACAAGCTGGTGATCGCCCTGCGCGCCAACGACAAGGCCGGCGTGGCCGCGGCCTTCGCCGCAACCACCGCGACGTGCGGCGCCTGCCACCGCCCTTATCGCGAGCCGCAATAGCCGGCAAATCCGACAGCGAACGACCGTCGCAACCGGCGGCTTGGCAGGGAGCCCCGCTCCCGGCCATTTCGTTGGCGGCTACAGCAGGTTGACGACCGCCCAGACCAGCGCGGCGGCGGTGGCCAGGATGGCCAGGGCCAGATAGGGGCTACGCATGCGCGGCGCCGGGGTGGCGGCCGGCAGGCGCTTCTTGCCGGTGATCATCGGGTGCAACAGGTTGTGCCGCTTCACCACGGCATAGGCGAATATCGCCAGCAGATGGAGCGCCACCAGCACCTGGATTGCGGTGAACAGGCGGTGGTGCTGCTGCAGCGCCCAGGCGCCCCATTCGCTGCCGACCAGGCGCGACAGCGGGCCTTCCACGAAGCTGTCCTCGTTATTGGCGAACAGGCCGGTCAGCACCTGGGCCAGCAGCACCAGCAGCATCGCCAGTACCATCCAGCCGCCGGCCTCGTTGTGGCCGACCTGGGTGTCGGGTTCGCGGCGACCGAAACGGCGCAGGTGGCGTAGGCCGGCAAGCGGGCTGCCCAGGAAGCGGCTGAACCGCGCCGTGTCGCTGCCGATGAATCCCCAGACGAGGCGAAAAAGCAGCAGCACCAGGAGCGCCTGGCCGGAGAGCATGTGAATGCGCATGTCGTTCAGGAACTCGATGCTGACCCAGCTGACGGCAAGCAGGATCACCAGCACCCAGTGGAACAGGCGCACCGGCATGTCCCACACCCGCATCGGCAGCATCATGCCGGCACGCGGAAGGCCGGGCCGCGGGAGGCCCGGCCGCTGGAGGCCGGGTTGGGGCGGCCTGGCCCCGGGCGCCGGATGCCGCGGGGGCGATTGGGGTCTGGATGCCATCTCGGTCTCCTGCGCGGGAGGGGGGCCGGTTGCCCGTGGGGGGGCGCGACTTAGGAGCGGGCGGCCTTGCATGTCCAGGCCCGCCGGACAGCCCGGCAACGAAAAGGCAATTCGACCGCTTGGCCCACACCAATATTGCAGCGGTTCTGGAAGCCTCCTAGATATGTGAGCTTGGGACGGGCGGCGCCGTGTTTCGCGGTGCAGGGGTACAGGCTGACGACCGGCCATTTACTGGCTGGGCGAGCCGCCCCGCCGCCCCCTCGGAGTTGCTGGACGATGGCCGCACCCCTGCCCCACAGCCCGAACGCGCCACCTGCCGCAGGACGGGGGAGGCTCGTGCGCGGCCTGGCCCTGGCCGTCGGAGGGGTGGCGGTGCTGGGCGTGGCGCTGTGGCTTGGGCTGCGCTGGGAAGCCACGCCTGCGCCGACTTCGGCTGTGGCCGCCGCGCCGCAAGCTCCCTTGCCTGCCGCGGCGGCGTCCGTCTCGCCGCCCGCCCCTGCATCTGCCCTGCCAGCCGCGGCGAAGCCGGCGGTGGCGAAGCCGGCGGCGGCATCTGCCACTCCGGCCACCGCTGCTCCTGCCGCGGCACCTTCGGCCTCCGCCACGCCGGCGCAGGCAGCCGCGGCGGCGCCGGCTCCGCCGCCTGCATCAGCACAGCCCACCATGGCAGCCGCGGCGCCCAAACCTTCGCGGGCAATTGCGGCAATCCCGGCGCCTCCGTTGGCCCCTGCACCTTCGCCTGCCGCAGCGGCTTCCCGTGCCCCGGCGGCGTCGCCTGCCCAGATAGCTGCTCCTGCCCAGGTGCCGCCGTCCGCCCAGGTACTGCCTCCTGGCCCTGCGCCAGCAGCGCTGCCGGACTTTGATATTGTCCGCGTCACCGCACGCGGCAGCACCGTTATGGCCGGCCGTGCGGCGCCAGGGATGATGGTCATTCTGCGGGCGAATGGCCGGGAGATCGGCCGCGTGCGCGCCAATGGCCAGGGGCAGTGGGTGCTGGCCGGCGGCCCGCCACTTCCGCCGGGCGACCAGGAGATCACGCTCGCGGTGCTGGACCCGAGCGGGCGGGAGATTGCCGGTGCGACAACCATCCTGGTGGTGGTGACCGAGCCCTCGGCCCCCGCGATGGCCCAGGCCCCTGCGACACCAGCGGCGACTCAGGCTACGGCACCATCCAACGTCGCATCGGCACCTGCCGCCGCACCTGCTGGCGGGCCGATCGTGCTGATGACGTCACCGCAGGCAGCACCACGCCTGCTGCAGGGGCCGGCACGGGCCGGCCCTGCGCGGCTTGGACTGGAAATCGTCGACTACGACAATGCCGGCGAGATCCGCTTCGCCGGCGCAGCACCAGTGGGCAGCAGCGTGCGCCTCTATGTCAACGACGTGCATGTCGGCGATGCCGAACCGGACGCCGACGGAAGCTGGTCGGCGACGCCTGCCGAGCGGGTTGAACAGGGCGAGCATCGCCTGCGGCTGGACCAGGTGGATCGCACCGGGCGGGTGGTGGCGCGCGTGGAATTGCCCTTCCAGCGAGCGGCGGTGGCGACGATGCAGGACGGCGGCGACCGCGTGGTGGTGCAGCCGAAGCAGAGCCTGTGGCGCATCGCGCGGCGCGCCTATGGCCAGGGGGTACGCTACACGGAGATCTATGCTGCCAATCGCGACGTGATCGCCGACCCGCACCGCATCTTTCCGGGTCAGGTCTTCACCATCCCGGCCATCACCCCCTCCACGCCTACCTCGTCCAGCAGGTCGAGGTAGGGGCCGAGGGCGAGCAGAAACATCGTCACGTCGGCCAGCAGGGCGGTGACGGTGGTGGGCATGGTCAGCTTGGCGGCGGACAGCAGGACCACCCGATGATCGGCGAGCAGGCTGACCTGCCAGCCCTCCGGCAGACTGGACGGCAGCGAGCGCAGCGCGGCGAACACATCGACCCGCCGCGCGGCAGGCCCCGGCTCGCCATGGCATAGCGCGGTGCTGGGCACGCGGCCAACCTGGGCCTGCAGGTGCAGTTCGCCTTGCAGGTCGTCGCTCGGCGCGGCGCGGAGCTGGGCGTCGACCCGGCAGCCGCGCCATGTCAGGTTAAATTGCGGTAGGCGTTCCCGGCTGGCCAGGGCCAGGCGCCCATCATCGCCAACCATGAACGGGCCGAGATGGAAGGGGGCATCGAAGGGCATCGCGGAACTCCGTTGCGGCCGGTGCGGGAACCTAGGCACGGCGACCCGGTCATCGATGGGTGGGCTTGAAGCCGGCGGGGGGCGGACGCACTTTGTGGGACGATCTTGCCCGCCGGATATGAAGCATCCATAAACATCCGGCGCCCCGATGCCAGGCGCGCTCGCTGCCAAAAGGCGTGCGCGGGTTCCGGCACCTTGCCATCCCCTTCTCCGGCCGGACTGAACACTCATGTCGCTCGTCGCCTCCGTGCAGATGGTCCTGTCCCCGCCGCACCCGGCTGGCCGCCCGTTCATCCTGGGCGGCGCTGTCGCGCTGGTGGCGGGGCTGATCTTCGCGCCCTGGCTCGCCTGGCTGGGCGGGGCGTTCGTGCTGTTCTGCCTGTATTTCTTCCGCGACCCGGAGCGCGTGGCCCCCGACCGGCCCGGCGTGCTGGTAGCGCCGGCCGACGGACGCGTGGTGTCGGTGACGATGGCCGTGCCACCGCACGAGCTTGAACTGGGGCCGGAACCGCGCTGGCGCGTGGCGATCTTCCTGTCGGTGCTCGATGTCCATGTGAACCGCATGCCGATCGACGGCACGGTGACGCGCATCGCCTACCGCCACGGCAAGTTCCTCAACGCCAGCGTCGACAAGGCCAGCGTGGACAACGAGCGCAACGCCCTGGCCATCCGGCTGGCCGACGGGCGCGAGATCGCCGTGGTGCAGATCGCCGGCCTGATCGCGCGGCGCATACTGTGCGACGTGCGCGAGGGCGACGCGGTGCGCACCGGCGCGCGCTTCGGCATCATCCGCTTCGGCAGCCGCACCGACCTGTACCTGCCCGAGGGCGTGCTGCCGATGGTTGCCGTGGGCCAGACGATGATCGGCGGCGAGACGGTGGTCGCCACCCTTGCTCCTGCCGTCGCGCCGGCCCCCTCCGCCACCCTTGCCTATCCCGGTCCGGCATGAGCGACCCCGCTGACCCGCCCTCGGACCTGCCTCCGGGGTCCGGCGAGGGCGAGCGCGTGACCGCCGCGCTGCGCATGCGCCAGTTGCAGCACCGCTTCCGCCGCCGCACGCGGCCCCGGTTCAGCGGGCAATCGTTCAACCGGATGATCCCCAACCTGCTGACCATGCTGGGGCTCAGCGCCGGGCTGACGGCGATGCGCTTCGCGCTGGAGGGGCGGTTCGAGGCGGCGGCGACCGCGATAATCGTGGCTGCGGCGATCGATGGGCTGGATGGGCGGCTGGCGCGGCTGCTGAAGGCGACCTCGCGCTTCGGGGCCGAATTCGACAGCCTGGCGGATTTCCTGTGCTTCGGCGTGGCGCCGGCCTTCATCCTCTACCTGTGGTCGCTGCAGACCGCCGGCGGCTTCGGCTTCATGCCCTGCCTGATGTTCGCGGTATGCATGGCGCTGCGCCTGGCGCGCTTCAACGCCTCGTTCGATGCCGGGCCGCACCCGGCCTACACCTACAACTTCTTCACCGGGGTGCCGGCGCCGGCCGGGGCGGGACTGGTGCTGTTCCCCCTGTTCCTGGGGCTGGAGGGCAAGGCGATGGGCTGGGACTGGCTGGTGGCGATCGCCCAGTTCCCGCCCTTCATCGCCGCCGTGCTGGTCGGCACGGCGTTGCTGCTGGTATCGACGCTGCCGGTGTGGAGCTTCAAGAACTTCAAGGTGCCCAGCCGCTACATGCTGCCGCTGCTGCTGGGCACCGGCCTGTTCGCGGCGCTGCTGGTGGCCGATCCCTGGCTGGCGCTGGCAGCGGGTGGGTTCGCCTATATCGCCATGCTACCGTTCAGCGCGCGCAGCTATCGGCGGCTGAAGCGCGAGGCCGAGACAAACGGCGAGGAGGCGGACGCCGCGGCCTGATCCATCCCGCCCCGGAGGACTGCATGCGCGACCAACCCCACGATGCCATTGGCCCGACTGTTGCGGGCGACGTGACCGCCATCCATGACTGGCATGCCCACGTCTATTTCAACCCCGACGACCGCGGCCGGGCGCTGCGCCTGCGCGAATGGGTGGGTGCGCGCTTCCCGGCCGCCGTGCTGGGGCGCTGGCACGCGGTGCCGGTGGGACCGCATCCCGGCGCGATGTACCAGATCGCCTTCGGGCCCGAACTGTTCCCCACCCTGGTGCCGTTCCTGGCGCTGAACCGCATGGGCCTTACGGTGCTGGTGCACCCGGAGAGCGGCCGGCCGAAGGATGACCACCTGAAGCATGCGCTATGGCTCGGCGCGGTGCTGCCGCTCAACGCCGACATCCTGCCGGAAACCGAGGGGGCCGCGCGATGAGCCAGGAGGTCGAATGGCGCCGGCTGCGCGCCGACCAGCTGCGCGAGATGGCGCAGCGCGACGCCATGGTGATCCTGCCGCTCGGCTCGATCGAGCAGCACGGGCCGCATTTGCCGGTGGAGGTCGATTCGCAGCTGGGCGAGCAGGTGGCGCTGCGCACGGCCCGCCTGATGGCCGGGCGCGGCCAGCCGGTGCTGGTGCTGCCGATGCTGTGGCCCGGCGTGTCGGAGCACCACATGAGCTTCGGCGGCACGATCACGCTCGACTTCGCCACCTAACATGCGGTGATCGAGGGCATCTGCCGCTCGGTGCTGCGCCACGGCTTCCGGCGGATCGTGCTGCTGAACGGGCATGGCGGCAACGAGAACGGGCTGCGGGTGATCACCGATGAACTCACACCGAAGCTCGGGGTGCCGATCGTGCAGTTCACCTACTGGTACGCCGCCGCCGAGGCGATCGCAGGCATCCTGGAGACGCAGAAGGGGCTGCAGCACGCCTGCGAAGCCGAGACCGCGATGATGATGGCGGTGCGCCCGGACCTGGTTGCCGAGGATCGCATCGCCATGGCGAAGGTAAATTACACCTCGGATGTGTCCGACGTGGTGGGCGGCGGGGTGTATCGCTGGCGGGCGATCGGCGCGCGCTCGGCCACCGGCGTGATCGGCAACCCGGAGGCGGCGAGTGCAGCCAAGGGGACGCGGCTGTTCGATGCGATCTCCACCACGCTGGCGGACAAGCTGGGCAATGCCGGGCTGTGGTCGCTGGAGTGGGACGCCGGGCGCGCCGGGTAGCGGCCATGGCCGGGTCGCCGGGGCCGCAGCTGCGACGGTCGCTGACGCTGTGGCCGCTGATCCTCTACGGGTTGAGCGTCATCGTCGGCGCCGGCATCTACGTGGCCATCGGCACGGTGATCGGCCGGGCGGGAACCGCGGCCCCGCTGTCGTTCCTGCTGGCCGGGCTCGTCGCGGCGGCCACTTGGGTTTGCTACGCCGAACTGGCCGGGCGTTTCCCCGAGGCGGCGGGCGCGGCGGCGTATGTGCGGCACGGCTTCGGCTCGGACCGGCTGGCGCAGTTGACCGGCGCGGCGCTGACCCTGGCGATCGTGATCGCCGCCGCCTCGATCGCGCGCGGGGCGGTGCAGTATCTCGGCGTGCTGGTGCCGCTGCCGGCGGATGTGCTGACCGGCCTGCTGGTGCTGCTGTTCACCGGAGTGGCGGCGCTGGGGGTGCGCGAGAGCGTCGGGCTGGCGGCGATCATCGGGGCGGTGGAAATCGTCGGGCTGCTGGCGGCCATCGCCAGCGGACTGATCGCGGCGCCGTCGTTCGACCTGCTGGTGATGGTGCCGCAAGGGGGCGCGGCGTGGAGCGGCATGCTGGCCGGCGCCTTCATCGCCTTTTTTGCGTTCATCGGCTTCGAGAGCCTGGCGAACATGGGCGAGGAGGTGCGCGACCCCGGCCGCACCCTGCCGCTGGGCATCATCGGCGCGGTGGCGGCCAGTATCGCGCTGTATCTCGGGGTGGCCGTGGCCGCGGTGCTGGGCGGGCATGGCGGCACCTCGCTGCTGGGGTTGTTCGGGGGCATGGGGGCGACCGCCTTCGCGCTGGTGGGCACGCTGGCGGTGGCCAATGGTGTGTTGGTGGAGATCATCGTGCTGTCGCGCCTGTTCTACGGCATGGCCCGGCGCGGCCAGTTGCCGACGGTGCTGGCGGGGGTGCATCCACGCACCCGCACGCCTCTGGCCGCCACCGCCACGGCGGGCGGGCTGGTGCTGGCGATGGCATTGTTCCTGCCGTTCGAGCGGCTGCTTGGGCTGGCGACCGCGCTGACGCTGGCAATCTTCGTGCTGGTCGACCTGGCCCTGTGGCGGGTGCAGCGGGCGAGCCTCGCCCCGCCACACACCTTCACCGTGCCGCGCTGGGTGCCGCCGGTTGCCGCGACGCTGGCGGCGATGCTGCTGGTGGCGGAACTCCTCTAACCTTTGACGAACCGCCGGGCGGGGGCTTGACCGTGCGCGGGCCGGCATCGCCAATAGGGCATGACCTTGCCCCGCCCCCTGCCCGTCTGGCGTTCGCTGATGTATGTGCCGGCGCATGTCGACCGCTTCATCGACAAGGCGCATACGCGCGGCGCCGACTGCATCCAGCTCGACCTGGAAGACAGCGTGCCGCTGTCGGAGAAGCCGGCGGCGCGCGCCAACCTCGCCTCGGCCGCGGCTCGGGTGCGGCGCGGGCCGAACGACGTGCTGGTGCGGATCAATTCACCGCTGTCGCTTGCCGTGCCGGACGTGGAGGCGGCGGTGGGGCCGGATGTCGACGGGCTGATCATCACCAAGGCGCGCGGGCCGGACCATGTGAAGCTGCTCGACGAACTGGTCAGCGAGCGCGAGGCCAAGGCGGGGCTGCCGGACGGGCATACCTGGTTCTACGTGCTGGTGGAGACGCCGGAGGCGCTGCCGCACGCCGAGGCGATCGCGCGGGCCAGCCGGCGCTGCATCGCGCTGAGCCTGGGGGCGGAGGATTTCGCGCTCGCCCTGGGGGCCGAGCCCAGCGAGGAGGCGCTGTCGCTGGCCAAGGGCATGGTGCTGCATGCCGCGCGGGCAGCGGGCGTGATGCCGCTGGGCCTGACCGGCACGCTGGCGGGGTTCGGTGACATCGATGCCTTCGCCGCCATGGCACGGCGTTCCCGCGCGCTGGGGTTCGAGGGGGCGTCGTGCATCAACCCGGTGCAGGTGGGCCCGCTCAACGAGGCCTTCTCGCCCGGCGAGGCGGAGATCGCCCATGCCCGGCGGGTGATCGAGGTGGACCGCCAGGCGGCCGCCAAGGGGCGCGGCGCGGTGGCGCTGGACGGGCGGATGATCGACATCCCCGTGGTGCGCCGCGCCGAGCGCCTGCTGGCGCGGGCCGAGGCGATCGCCGCACGAGGGCGGCGCTGATGCAGGAGGGCGCGCACGCCAAGCTGGCCGAACTGGTGGCACGCTGCAGCGGCGGCACGCCGCTGGCCACGGCCGTGGTGCATCCCTGCGACGTGCCCTCGCTGGAAGCCGCCGTGCGGGCGGCCGCGGCAGGGCTGATCGCGCCGGTGCTGGTGGGGCCGCAGGCGCGCATCCGTGCCACCGCGGCGGGTGCCCGGCTCGACCTGGGCGGCCTGCCGGTGGTGGACACGCCGCACAGCCATGCCAGCGCCGAGTGCGCCGTGGCCCTGGTGCGCGAGGGCCGCGCCGCCGCCCTGATGAAGGGCAGTCTGCATACCGACGAGCTGATGGGCGCGGTGGTGGACAAGGCAACCGGCCTGCGCACCGCCCGCCGGCTGAGCCATGTGTTCGTGATGGACGTGCCCACCTACGCCAAGCTGCTGATGATCACCGACGCGGCGGTCAACATCCTGCCGTCGCTGGACACCAAGGCCGACATCGTGGCCAACGCCATCGACCTCGCGCTCGCCCTGGGCGTGGTGCGGCCGAAGGTGGCGATCCTGTCGGCGGTGGAGACGGTGACGGCAAAGCTGCCATCGACCATCGAAGCAGCCGCGCTGTGCAAGATGGCCGAGCGCGGGCAGATCCTCGGCGGCGTGCTGGACGGGCCGCTGGCCTTCGACAACGCGATCAACCGCGAGGCGGCGCGCACCAAGGGCATCACCTCGGAGGTGGCCGGCGACGCCGACATCCTGGTGGTGCCCGACCTGGAAGCCGGCAACATGCTCGCCAAAACGCTGACCTTCCTGGGCGGCGCGGATGCGGGGGGCGTGGTGATGGGAGCGCGGGTGCCGATCATCCTGACCAGCCGGGCCGACAGTTTGGTGGCGCGCCTCGCCAGTTGCGCCATCGCTGGGCTGGACAGTGCGGCGCGGCTGGCGAAGGTGGCGGCGCCCGCCTGAGACGCTTGCTGGCGTCAGGCCATGCCGGTGGCGAGGTCGTCGATCGCCTGGTGGCGCAGCAGGACGATCTCGGCGTTGCCGGGGATTTCGATCAGCTTTTCCGCCTTGAAGCGCGACAAGGTGCGGCTGACCGTCTCGATGGTCAGGCCGAGATAGTCGGCGATGTCGCTGCGGGTCATCGGCAGGTGAAGGCGCTCGCGGGCGGCCGGTGCCGCTTGGCCCGGGCAGTGCGGCAGCAGGGCGGCACGGGCGATGAGGAAGGAGGCGATCCGCTCGCGCGCGGTCTTGCGCCCGAGCAGCAGCATCTGTTCCTGGGCGAGCACCAGTTCGTTGGAAGCGACTTCCAGCAGGCGCTTCTCCAGCGCCGGGAATTCGTCGAGCAGGCCACGCAGCTTGGTGCGGCTGAAGCGACAGATGCGCACCAGCTCCAGCGCCTCGGCGCTGAAGGAATAGGCGGTGGAGACGGCCAGGCCGAGGAAGTAGCCGATGCCGGCGAAGCCAGTCACTTGGCGCCGCCCATCCGGCAGCAGCTTGAACAGCTTGGCGGTGCCGCTGGTCACGCTGAAGAAATGCTCGGCCGGCTCGCCTTCCTGGATGAAGGTGTGGCCCGGCTGCACCGTCATCGTGACGGCCGCGGCGCCGAGACGTTCAAGATCGGCATCATCGATGGCATTGCAGACACTGAACGGCCTCGCCTGGCAATGCAGGCACACATCGACATCGCGATGCGCGTCTATGACCAGTGGGCGGGCCCGAAGCATGCCAGTCATGTGCGCTCCCGGCGACACGACCATGGTCGCCATCAGAAGCTTGAGGCTACTACGCAACACCGGCGAGTGCTAATCATTATCTCGCATACCACGGCAACGTGCCTTGATCTGCGTCAAGGTGCGTGGGGGTGGCCGGGCACATAGTCCCGCGATGCCTCATCAAGCTGCCCGCTCCACTTCCTTCATCTGCGAAAACCTCTCGCCCGACGAGGTGGGGACGGTGTTCCCGCTGCTGCGCGAGGCGATCCCGGGCTTGTCGCTGCAGGCGTGGTTGCGGCATGCCAAGCGGCTCGCCCATCCCGGCCGGGCTCGGCAGTCCGGCATCATGGCGGTGCGGCGGCATCCGCGGCCGATGCCGTGCGGGCTGTTCATCTATCATCGCACCCCGGACCTCCAGCATGGCAGCGTGCTGGTTGCCGAGCATCTGGTCGCCATCGACCTGCTGGACCCCGAACCGGTGATGCAAGTGCTGGTGCAGGAACTCGATGCCTTGGCGCAGCGCCTGGGCTGCGGCGGGATCCGTACCGTGGTGATCAGCGCCGATGCCCCCATCGCCAACCGCCTGCGTGCCGCCGGCCATGCCCATGCCGGAGCCACCTTGTGGAAGACGGTCGATAGCGGGCCGGAGAGAAGCCCTTCTGACAGCGATGAGCCAGATTCAGGTAAGGGGCCGGTGCGGCGAACCTAGTGGTGCGATCCAAACGCTTGCTATCCAAGCGTTTGGTGAATTGCCCAACAAAATCCAGATAGTGGTGGCGGCTATGGCCGGCTTGCTGTTGGCGGTATAGTCGCGGCCGCACCGATTTCCTGGGAACACCCGCTTGGACGACGCCTCACCCGCCGACACCGCCATCGAAACTCTGCTCGCCCGCCATCTCGCCGGCTTCGCCGCGCGCACGGTGCTGGTGCTGGGCGACGTGATGCTCGACCGGTATGTGTTGGGCGACGTGCGCCGCATCTCGCCTGAGGCACCGATCCCGGTATTGCAGGCGCGCGCGCGGCGCAGCGTGCCCGGCGGCGCCGGCAATGTCGCGGAGAATGCCGCGGCATTGGGCGCGCGCGCCGTGCTGGTGGGGCTGGTGGGCGACGACGCGGCGGCTGGCGAGATCGAGGCGGCGCTGGATGGGCGCGTGCGGGCGGCGCTGGTGCGGGTTGCCGGGCGGCCAACCACGGTAAAGACGCGCTTCATGTCGGGCAGCCACCAGCTTCTGCGCCTGGACGAGGAGCAGACCGAACCGCCTTCGCCGGAGGCCGAGCAGCACCTGTTGGCGGCGTTCGGCGCGGCCCTGGCGGAGGCGGACGTCGTGGTGCTGTCGGACTACGATAAGGGCACCCTGACCGATACGGTGCTGCGCGCGGCGATCAACCTGGCGCGGGCGGCGGGCAAGCCGGTGGTGGTCGATCCCAAGCGCGTGCGCTTCGAGGCCTATGCGGGCGCCACGGTGCTGACGCCGAACGTGCTGGAAGTGGGCCGCGCCACCGGCATCGCCGCCGAGGACGACATGCACGCCGCGGCGGCGGGGGCGGCGGCGCTGGCGCAGGCCGGGGCCGAGGCGGTGCTGGTCAAGCGTTCGGAGAAGGGGCTCACCCTGGTGCGCCGCGGGCAGGCGGCGCAGCACGTGCCGACGCGCGCGCTGGCGGTGGCCGACGTGTCCGGCGCCGGCGACACGCTGGTGACGGCCTTCGCCCTGGCGCTGGCCTGCGGCGCGCCGATGCCCGAGGCGGCCCTGCTGGCCAATGTCGCCGCCGGGCTCGCGGTGGCCAAGCCAGGCACTGCGACGGTCAGCGGCGCCGAACTGGCCGCCACCCTGCACCGTGAGGAGGTGCTGGCGATCGACCGCAAGGTGATGGAGACGGCGGCGGCGCTGGCGCAGGTTGCCGCCTGGCGGGCGCGCGGCGCGCGGATCGGCTTCACCAATGGCTGTTTCGACCTGATCCACCCCGGGCATGTGCGCCTGCTGGCCGCGGCACGGGCGCAATGCGACCGGCTGGTGGTGGCGCTGAACAGCGATGCCTCGGTGCGGCGGCTGAAGGGGCCGGAGCGGCCGGTGCAGAACGAGGCGGCGCGGGCCACCGTGATGGCCAGCATGGCGGCGGCCGACCTGGTGGTGCTGTTCGAGGAGGACACGCCCGAACGGCTGATCCGCGCCATCCTGCCGGACGTGCTGATCAAGGGCGCGGACTACACCGTCGAGCAGGTGGTGGGCGCCGACGTGGTCCAGGCGGCCGGTGGGCGGGTGGCGCTGATCGCGCTGGAACAGGGCCACAGCACCAGCAATACCATCCGCCGGATTAACGCGGGCGAAGCCTGAACGCGGCTGCGGGAAGCCGCTCTCGCCGACGCCTACCGTACCATGGCGAAGCCGAGCGCCATAAGCACCACGAGGACGCCGGTGAGGATGGCAAGGCGGGCGGCAAGCTGGCGGCGCATGGGATTCCTCCTGGACTGACATGGCTGGACTGACATGGCTGGACTGATACCAACCGCCGTCAAGAACGATCCTTCGTTAGGCAAGGCCATGGCTTCGCCCTAGACCCACCAGGGGCCAAGCCCCTGGACCTTAACTATATGATAATACAATGGTTTCCAAAGGCCTCCGGCCTTTGGTGGGTCCAGGGCAAAGCCCTGGCCTTGCCTTTGTACATCGGTCAATCAATAGGGCGATTGGTATGACATGGCTGGACTGGCCTGGGCGGGCGGCCCCTACACCAGTTCGAAGATCTCGGTCTGGATACGCTGAGCCGGCACGCCGAGTTCATGCAGTGCCTTTTCGGCCGCCGCGGTCATCGGCGGCGGGCCGCACAGAAAATGGTGCAATCGGGGCCGCAGGTCATCGGGCACGTGGCGCTCCAGAATCTCGCGCGTGACGAAGCCCTTTTCGCCCTCCCATCCCTCCGGCGGTTCCTCCAGGATGTGCACCAGATGCAGGTCGAGCCGCTGGCGCAGCGCCTCCAGTTCCTCGCGAAAGGTGACGTCCTCCCAGGTCTTGTTGCCGTAGAACAGCCAGACCGGCCGGCGGTCGCCGCGCGCGGCCATGCTGCGCAGCATGGCCATCAGCGGAGTGACGCCGATGCCGCCGACGATGCCCACCATGCCGGCCGCGTCGCGGTGACGGTCGATGGAGAACACGCCGAAGGGCGCGTCGAGGTAGGCGGTCTCACCTGGGCGCACGTCGCTGATGCGCCCGGTGAAATCGCCCAGCGCCTTGATGGCGAACTCGACGCGCGGCAGGTCCTCGGGTGCCGAGACGATCGAGAACGGGTGCTCGCGCAGCCGGAACGGCGAGGCGCCAAGGGTCAGCCAGGCGAACTGGCCGGGCATGAAGCCGGCCAGCCCGGCATGGCCGTCGGGTTCCAACGCCAGGGTCCAGGCCTCGTTGCGCTCCGCGCGGACCTCGACGACGCGCCAGGGCTGGCGCTTCTGGAGCGACGGCTTGACCAGCCGCGCCCAGACGACCAGCAGCACCCAGCTGACCGTCAGCGCCAGCCACAGCGCGCGCTTGCCCGGCGCGGCGGTGAGGTAGCCGATGCCGACGATATGGGCGACGGCAGTGGCAAAGCCCAGCGTTGCGAAGGCCACGTGGAGATAGCGCCACAGGCCGTATTCCAGGCGCAACTGCTTGCGCCATTGCGCGCTGACCACCGCCAGCGCGAACAGCACCAGCGTCGCGCGCCCCGCCGTCAGTTCCCACGGCGCCTCGAACGGGTTGATCGTGGGGCCCAGCGACTCCTCGTAGGCCACCCAGAGGATGGCGAAATGGGTGAGCACGAGGCCCAGCGCGATCCAGGCGAGGTAGCGGTGGAACAGGTAGATCACGTCGATGCCAAACGGTGCGCTGACCCGGCGGATGCGCGAGGTCATGGCGAACTGCACGCCGAACATCGCCATGCCGGCAAAGCCCAGCGCCATCGAGAAATCCCACCAGAACCCCCGGCCCGGCGGCACGTCGCCGAACATCAGCACGGCCTGCGGTGCCAGCACCACCAGCAGGTAGATTCCGATCCAGGTTGCCGCGTTCCTGCCCACGTCCAGACGCCCCCATCTTGTTCCCGTGCCAATACGGAGAGAGCGGGATGGGTTCCACGAGCCATGCGCCGTTGCGGCCACACATGGCTCAGCCATGCGCACCCGGCGAGGGTGGCTTAGCTCAGCGCCGCAGTTCCATCTGGATCGGCCCCTCGCGGTGGCCGTGGGTGAACTGGTCGACCATCGCGTTGCCGCTGTTCATCAGGTTCCCGGCCGGGCCTTCCCAGACGATGCGGCCCTTGTGGATCATCGCGGCGCGGTCGCCGATGCGCCGGGCGCTGGCCATGTCGTGGGTGATGGCAATCGCCGTGCTGCCCAGGCGCTTCACCTGCTCGACGATCAACCCGTCGATGACGGCCCCCATGATCGGGTCGAGGCCGGTCGTGGGCTCGTCGAAGAACAGGATGTCGGGCTGGGCGGCGATGGCGCGGGCCAGGGCCACGCGCTTCTGCATGCCGCCCGACAGCTCGGCCGGCGAGAGGTCGCCCACGCTGGCAGCAAGGCCGACCTGGGCCAGCACCGCATCCGCCCGCGCGCGCGCCTCGGCCTTGGTGGCCTTCTTCTGGGCCAGCAGGGCGAAGGCGACGTTGTCGGCCACCGAGATGCTGTCGAACAGCGCGCCGTTCTGGAACAGCATGCCGATGCGCGCGCGCACCGCTTCGCGCTGGCGCGTGTCCAGGTGCAGCATGTCCTGGCCATCGATCTCGATGCTGCCGGAATCGGGCGTGATCAGGCCGAGGATGCACTTGATCAGCACCGACTTGCCGGAACCGGAGCCGCCGATCACCACCATCGAGCTGTTCGGCGCCACGTCCAGGTCGATGCCGTCGAGCACCAGCTTGTCGCCGAAGCGCTTGGTGACGCCGCGCAGGCGGATTTTCGGGGTCTGGCTCATCGGGCGAAGAACAGTTCGGTCAGCACGTAGTCGGTGGCCAGGATCAGCACCGAGGCCACCACCACCGCCGCCGTGGTGGCAGCCCCCACGCCCTGGGCGCCGCCGCGGCTGTTGTAGCCGTGGTAGCAGCCCATCAGGGTGATGATGAAACCGAACACCGCGGCCTTCACCAGGCCGGAGATCACGTCGCCCGCCTCCAGGAACCGGAGCGTGTCGGCTAGGTAGGTGTTCGGGTTGAAGCCCAGCTTGGCCACCGCGATGATGAAGCCGCCCATCACGCCCAGGATATCGGCCACCACCACCAGCAGCGGCAAGGCAATTATCCCGGCCAGCAGGCGGGGTGCCACCAGATATTTCATCGGGTTGGTGGACAGCGTCGACAGCGCGTCGATTTGGTCGGTGACGCGCATGGTGCCGATCTCGGCGGCCATCGCGGCCCCCACGCGCCCGGCCACCATCAGCCCGGCCAGCACCGGGCCGAGTTCGCGGGTGATCGACAGCACCACGAGCGAGGCGATGGCGCTTTCAGCGGAGAAGCGCGACAGGCCGATGGAGGATTGCAGTGCCAGCACCATGCCCGTGAACACGGCGGTCAGCGCCACCACCGGCAGACTGTAGTAGCCGATCTCCAGCAGCGCGCGCAGGAAGGCGCGGCCATAGAACGGCGGGCGCAGGATGTGCGACAGGCC
>Ga0105053_10002859_pt1 | contig 26492 bp, 44 predicted proteins | sample BON01_FD_78093 | JGI IMG/M metagenome (GOLD analysis project Ga0105053, IMG submission 78093) | Freshwater microbial communities from Lake Bonney liftoff mats and glacier meltwater in Antarctica - BON-01 | ecosystem: Environmental > Aquatic > Freshwater > Ice > Glacier meltwater | place: Lake...
GTAAGGCTTCATCTCGAAAATACGGTCGAAGCAAAATAACCTAGTGAAATTAGAGTATCGGCCGTTATGCGATGCGACCGATGCATCAACGTTTTCGTGTGGCGAGCGCGAAATTGATCGATGTCGCTGGTCGGATCGCAGACTTCAATGATGCAGAATATGAAACGCTGCAAATCGAGTGCGAAGAACGGGTAGGTAGCGACGAACAGGCCGCCGCCGCTGATTATGCAGATTATAGATATGAGCAACACCGCGACCGGCAAATGATGGAGAAATTAACATGACCGATATACCACAGTGGGCGCTTGCCAGAGCGCGTGAACTAAGCAAAGAGCAGTCAATTTTTCGCGTCCGTGCTTACGAAGCTTTCGCCCGCTACATCGCAGAGCATGAAGACCCACCAGTCGAACCAGAAGACCGGCTATCGAAGGCGGCGCGGTATATTGCTGCGAAGGTTTATCTTAAGGCAGGATATAACAGCGATTTAACTGATAAGATTAGTAGAAAGATGATGAGTAACACGATAGAAAAATCAATCAATGAACGCGATCGCCAATTGGCTTTTAATGCGCTGAATGGTGCTTATGGTGATGGCTCGAATGGCTGCGCTGATCTGGCTTTGGCTATTGCACAGAACCGTATTTTTGGGATGACTTATGAAAAAGTTAAATCCAATGATAAAGCCTTAGAAGCCACCGTGAAAGAAGATATTGAGAGGAATATAGGATGATCAATGAAACAATAATGGGTGATCCAGTGATGGCTGATACGATAGAGCCGACGCTATTCGAACGCATTGGCAAAGCTGAATGGGGTGCGACAAAAGCGCAGACAGCGAAAGAACATGGAGCTTCCATGAAAAAATCAGTTGAGATTACCGCCGAATATTTCGAGCAGGATGGGCCGCAACAATTGAACGGCCTGTATATTGCTGGAACTGAAACGGTTATTTGCCACACTGGAACAAGTCCGAATAGTCCAGAGATAGCGGCGAAATTGACTGAACTGTGGAACGATCAGGACGCCACCCTATCCCAGGCGGCTCAAACACGCGTGTTTGAGCACTGTGTCGAGGCTTTGGATGAAGCCCACGAGCAACTTAGTCTGCTAGCAAAAGAGCCTGACAATAACTGGTGGGTAAAGAAGGTCAAAGCAGCCCTCACCGCCGCCAAAACATACCTAGGAGAGAAGTTATAGCATATGATAAGTGGATTGTAGACGGAAATGCAGCCGTAATTATTTAAAATTATAAATATATAGTGCAAGAACAGTTCTTGCATAACGGTTAGGCCAAGGCAATCCCGTTTAACAAAGATAAGTCTTAGGAAAACTCTTTGATGTTATTATATGTTTATCAACTCATCCGCGACAGAAACACTACTTCTCCAAAGCTAGATACTATGTCGGAGAAATGGGATTGTCCTTGGCCTAATTAAGTTTGTCTTTCGAGATTTCTCGGAGGGCTTTTTTTATACGCAGAAAAAGAAGATATGGAAAACAAACAAGTAGAAGCAGAAGAACTTGATGAAGTTCTCAGTATTGCTCAGAGACAGAAACGATCTCAAATCATTCGTGCAAATAAGAACAAGCTTAAGATAGCTCGTCGTGTTGCTAGAGGCAAACATGCTCCACAGAAGATAATTAAAAAGAGAGCATATGCATTAGCACGTAAAATTATTAGAAGAAAATTTGCAGGTAAAAGAGACGCCGATTATGCCAATCTTTCAGTTTCAGAAAAGATGGTCATCGATAAGGCAATAGAATCTAAAACCAAACTTATTAAAAAATTAGCATTAAGACTAATTCCTCGCATACAAAATATGGAATCGAAAAGATTACAATCATTCATGGCAGGTAAAAAACTAGAAAACTTGGGTAAAAAAGAAATGGCCGAATCATTAAACGAAAAATTTGCTGAAATTATTGGTAAAAAGAAAGAAGAAAAAGATAAAGAAAAATCTGTTAAAGGTAGTTCTTCTCCCAATATTAAATTCTATAGAAAATTTTCAGAAGAAAAAGAACTAGAAACACCAACGTTCTTGGCTCTTAAGAAAAAGTCAGATTCTAATAACATAGATATCGATATACTAGGTGAAGTATATAATCGTGGTTGTGATTGCTGGAAAGAATCATATAACTATTCCATGGAACAGTATGCATTTGCTAGAGTTAATTCATTCATCAATAAGGGTAAAACATACTTTAAAGAAGATGCTGATCTTCATGAAGTCCAACTCGCCCGCGTTGGATCTCCAGGCGCTTCTTCTCGCAGATGGATCGATCATGTAACCAAAAAGAGAACTGAATTATCTCAATCCCGCCGCAAAAATGCTAAGAAGCTTGAAGTTGTAGAAGCAGTTGATCCAGACTACGAAAAGAAACTTCAAGCACATTTAGAGTTATCTAAAAAGATTATAGATAAATATGGTGGAATACATCAGAGAACACCAAAGGGTAATGGATTTGTACATGCAGCAGCATTTGGAAAGCCAGATCATGTTGTTCTTCGTAATAATCATGAAGACGATAGAATAGTCCATATTAAACATTTAAAGACTGAGCAGGATTATATGAAGAAAGAATCTATGGATGAAGCTTGGACGGAAAAAGACAGATTTGGTAAAGACGTTGTTAATGTAAAAAATCCATGTGGTAAAGGATTTAGTCAACAGGGTGTTCATATAGTCAATGGAAAAGAAGTACCTAGCTGTGTAAAGAACACCAATGAGTCTTGGATGATGTCACATCAAGGGGCTGGTGGTGAACCTGAAAAGAGATACGACAAGTGGGGAAAAGATGGTGTTGATAAGTGGAAATCTGCAGTATCTACAACTCACGGAAAACATGTTAAGTTTGAGAAGAAAGATTATAAAGATCATTCTAAGACACATGCTCATGTTGGTGAAACTGAAGTAGGTAGATATTCTCATTACAATGATTCGTCTTCAATGTTGAGGAAGAAAATTAATGAGTCTAACAATACTCCACATGTAAGACCCCATTACGGTGATACTAATAAGCCTGAAGCTCAGACCGGATGGAAAGCATCTAATAAACATGGTAAAGTAAAATTGTTTGGAATGAAATTCCAAGATTCTGCTAACAGACACGCTGGTCTTAATGAAAACTGGTCAAAGGGTTCTAGTACATCTTATGACTCTGATAGAAAAAAAGCAGTTCAATTGCATGCGGCTTTAAAGAAATCCGTCAGTAGCATGAAGGGTATGGACCGCGATTCAGTTGAATATCATACAGCAGCAGAAAATCACGCAAAAATGGATGCTAAATACATTAAACATTCATATCACGCTGGACAATATGGGTCTATGCAAGATGCGAAGAAAGATCATTCGAAATCTATGAGTGATGCTAAACGGCATAGAGAACATCTGAATAAACTTTCAGAAGAATCGATAGTTGAAGGTGATCCCAATCCAGCTCATAGAGAAGTTGGTACAGACTCAGCAACTAAAATATTTGCTAATGACACACCCGGTCAAGGTAAGCATACAAAATGTGGTACACCAGATTGTTGCGGTGAATGCAATTCGGTTAAAGAAGGAAAAATCGAAGGAATTCCTGTAGTACATACCAACTCTGTAGATAGAAGAAGAGTGAAAGTCCAGACCCCTAGTGGAAAAGTGGTCTGGAGAAACATCAGATCATCTAGAGATATAATTAAATAGGAAATTAATATGGCAGGACTACCCCGCATTATAAGAGACATCATGTCTTTAAGCAAATCAAATGGCAAAACACTTGAGACTAAATCGGGTGCAGCTGAAGAAAAAATAGATAGACCTGAGCAATATACACCATCTGATATCGTTGCAAATAGATATCTAAGAAAATCACTGCATAAAGCACAGATTAAATCCAAAATAATTGATAATCCATAATTAATAAATAAAAGAAAAAGGTTTATAAACATGACAAGCATTAAAGACATCATTAAAAATATTACTGCTCCAGTCACTCTTATCGCTGAAGAAGTGAATAATGTGCAGCCAGAAGCAGTTGTTGAAGAAGAACAGATAGATGAACTAAGCAAGCAGACTCTTGGTAATTATGTTGTGAAATCGTCTGAAAATCGTGCTACTAATGCACGACAATACATGACTAAACATGATATCGATTCAGCTGATACTCTTGGAACACTGAGAAACATTAGAAACCGCAAACGTGGTATTTCTAAAGCTATTGACAAGCTTACTAAAGAAGAATTAGATATTACTGAAGCAAGAGAACGCACTCCAGCATTTAGATTTATACATAAGCCCGGTGATAAAGGATCTGAAAAGAAGCTTGCTGATCTTAAAGCTAATAAAGCTCCACATGAAGTTGTTTCTATGAAGCCCCGCCTTGGCAAGAACAGTCCACATGCTGATCTATATAAGAAAGGCGGAGAGCTTAGTCGCAACAATGGCCATAGAGATATAAAAAAGCAACACGCTAGTCATTTTGACGTATATGTTCACCCAAAACATGATCATCCACATTGGACAAAAATTCGCGCTGCCGAAGATGCTGAAAGACATAAGCAACATCTTGTCAATAGATCGGCTTTACGTAAAAAATTCCACGAAGTCGCACATAAAGTATTAACAAAACATGGATATGATAAAGTTGGCGAAAGTACCCACGATACAGTTTACGCACACTTCAATAAGAAAACTGGTGTTCATCATACTGCCACAGTAAGTAATGAAGGTGTCGGCGCGGCATTTAATACAAATAAAGCTACTGGTTCTATATTTCATGCAAACTCTACAGCTAATGCTGATCATCATAAAGAAACTATGGACAATTTGCCGGTAAAATTTGAAGCTCATGTTTTAGGTGAACATGAAAAACATTTAACTGGATATCATAGTATGAGAGAAGATTTTCAAATTAACTTTGAAGAAGAGCTCATAGAACATGAAGAGTATGGTTTAGGCAATATCATATCTGAAAACGACGAAACGGTAGAAGTAGCATTCGAAACCGGCATTATTTTGTTAAATAAATAATATTAAGAAAAGAATAATAGGAGAACTAAATGACTTGGGGAAATACAGATGATGCAGCAAACTCAGTAAGTTATGCACCATCACAAGCAGGTAAAACATCTAATACAGGTAATCAGACAGCGTTGTTTGGTAATACAACAGTTGGTACCTTTGAAGCCGGAAAAGCAACTGGACAATTTGGTGTTTCAACTGCTGAAATGGCAAATACTGGCGGTGAAGCTCAGAAAGTAACTCATGCTGGTTGGGTGTTAAGAAATGCCGGAACGGGTTCTATTGAATCTATCGTAGTTAGTGTAGGCGGTACCACATATAACAATACTGATGTTATCAGTATCACTAGTGATACAGCAAACGCTGCAGCAACTTTAACTACAAATGCTACAGGTGGTATTACTTCTGTAACAATTACCAACGCAGGCGCTGGCTTCGTTGCAGTTAATCCAACAGTTCTTATTGCTAATTCTACCGCAGGCGCAACTGGTGGTTCTGGTGCAACTCTTGTTGCAACTGCTGGTGGCAGAGCAGGTAGAGTAAATTACGAAACATTAGTTGCAATGGGCAGTATTACTGGCGATGCATCTGACGACGCATTACTACCAGAATAATTGGGATATTAAATTATGACTAGTAGAGCTAGAAAAATAAATGAATTGCCCGCGGCTACAACTATTGACTCTGATGATCTTATTGTTATAGAAAAGGTCACTGGAGCCAACAGTGTAACGTCGCAAATTAATGGAAACAATTTGAAAACCGCATTATTTGCCGGACCGTATGATGACGATACAGCTGCAGCAGCAGGAACTGTATTATTAGGTGAACCATATTATACGACAACAGGTGCGCTTAGAATTAGAATAGTGTAATTATATGAACCCCGAAATGTTGAATGACGACAATTTTCTTCTTTATGCAGCAAGACATTATGACAGTTCACAATGTCATGATCCAAAAGAATTTGACGACGATTTAAAGAGATTTAAATACATTAAAAGATTATTTGGAAAATACAAAGATGGTGGTGAATTGAGAGAACGATTAATCTTAAATCATATCATTATTATCTATAATGTATTCGGTGCAGGAGCTACTAAAATGTTATTTTATAAGTTGCACATGTATCAAGAATATTTAAAACCGTTTGTGGTTCTACTAAATATGATGCCAGATAAAATAGAAAACGAGACTATCATATACGCAAGTGATATACATATGGATGATCATATCGTTGGTGTATTAAGGAAACTTTAATGAATATTGAAACTGTAGATAAACACATTGGTGCATTAAGATCTAAATTTAAAACGACAGCGCCAAGACATGCAACATATCATAGAGATGGGTCTGATATACCAAATGTAAAATATGTAAAAAGCGATGAAGATCATCAAAAGATCTTTAATCATCTAAAGAAAAGTGGTTTTAAAAAAACTGAAGGATACGATCCAAACCCAAACACTTGGTCCATGGGTCATTCGGCTGAAAGAATGTATTCTTATTCAGATCCAGTTCATCATAAGGATGGTTTATCAGTACATATTTCTAAAGAGCATAAGGGTATGACACATGTTCACTTCTCTCATAAGCGCAAACTTAAAGAAGAATTCATCAAAGAAGAGCAAATTACTAGTAATGTCGCAGCTCTAGAAGCTCCATTCAGAAAAATTGCTGATGAACTTAAAACAAATTCAGTTTCTTTAAAGAAAAGAAATGAAAAGATGTCTAATGCATTTGAGCATTATCACAATATGTATAATCATCTAGCAATACAATCAAGTTTGAATAGACCAGAAAACGTGGCACACATTTTTGAAACGTTAGATGAAGATGGTGCCAAATTCATCAATGAAATATTAGATGAAAATGAACAGCAGACAGTGTTAGAAGAATTAAAAAATATTGGAATAGAATTATGACCAATGAAGAAGCTCCAACAAATTCAGCAGGCGGTGGGCAAGTGGCAGCAATTGGTGTAGGTCCAGATGGCGAACCGCCAGCAAAAAAGAAAAAGAAAGACGCTACATTTAAGCGCATGTCGTCTTTTAAAGATTATCTTGTAAAGGGTAAGGTTTAATGTTTACTGGTATTTTGATGAAAATTGGATTTAGCATACTTGGCGGATTTAAATGGATCGGCCAGTTTCTAAAAGATAATTGGAAATGGGTGCTTCCTATTCTATTAGCCCTTGGTGCTTATTGGTATCACAACCATGCTGTAAAAACTGCATACGGAAATGGATATCTGGGTGGTGTTAAAGATGAACAGGCAGCCATTCAAGAAAGAATGGATGCTGAAAATAAAAAGAATCGCGAATTCGAGCAGATGTTAAATAGCGCGATTAGTGAATTTGGTAGAGGATTAATTACCGAAACGGCTGAAAGAGTTGCGATCGAAGCGAAATTGAATAAATCAATTCAAACGATTATTAGAGACAATCCTATCTATGAACAGTGCCAGGTAGATCAGGGTGTTACTGATGCTAGAAATCAGATTAGAAAATTAGGACCGGGTCCCGTGGCTAGAATGGAATTACCAGATGCAGAATAAAATTTTAATCGTAATAGCCAGCCTCACTCTTGTTGGTTGCGCTACCACTCACGAATTTACTCCAGATGGTGTAACACCTGTTCGAATTCCAGATTTACCAGCAGGGCTTTCTATTAAGGCCAACCAGATGCCACAAATTGAAAGCAACAGTATGGGAGCACATGTTAGTGCTGGTGTTGATGCTGATATTGCTTATAACGATGTCGCATTTAAATATAACCATTTAATTGATTTATACAATTGTGTTAAGCAATCAATTAACAATAAAACAGATTTGAAAGAGTGTTTAGATGGCCCAACCGAATCCACTAGATAATAAACAAGCGATTGTTCAATATATTCTTTCGAATATAACGAAGCTTGCAAACAGTGCCAACCCTGATGATGCTCGTCAGCTGATTATGTTGGTTGCTGCAATATCTCTATTGAATCTTGGAAACACCCCTCAGATAATTTCTAGTGCTCGTCGTGTTGCTCAATTGTCTATGATTAAATCGAAATCTAAAAAGAAATAAATACAATATGATTTGATGACTTTTCTCTGTAATGTATAATTAAATAGGAGAAATAGAATGAAAATATTAGCGCGTATTGTTAACTGGTCTGTCATAGTAATAAACAGTGTACTAGACTTTACAAGAGTATCATGGCGTCCAGCTGCATGCATTGGCATGGCAGGAAGCGTCATTATTCATGGAATATATTTACCATTATCTACAGGTGTCAGTGCTGATTTGATGGGCCTTACTGGATTAATAACAGCTGTAGTTGCAGGATTTGCCATAAGAGAATATGGTAAACTTAAGGGAACTATCGAGTAAATTGTATATATAGTTTAGTATTACATTATGTGAGCAATTTAAATATGTACTCCTGGATAGATACTAAATATATCAATCTACTTTCACCAAAACTTCAAATGTTTAAAAGATCGGGCGGATCCTATAATTTTAGGTGTCCGATCTGTGGTGACTCTCGAAAATCAAAAACTAAAGCGCGCGGTTGGATTTATCCAAAGGACGGACATGTGAGATTTCACTGTCATAATTGCAATGCGAGTATGAAGTTCAAATATTTTCTTAAACAGATAGACAATCCACTTTATTATGAATACCTGAAAGAGGTTCTTGTGGATAAAGATGGTCCTAAGAAAGAAACCGATCTTCAGCAATTTGTTAATAAAATGAAAAAGCCAGTCTTTGCAAAGACAACTAAAATTGCTGATCTTAAAAAGATATCACAATTGGCGCCAGATCATCCTGCTAAATTATATGTGATGAAAAGAAGAATTCCACCACACGTTCATCATAAACTATACTATGCACCAAAATTTAAAGCATGGACAAATAGCCAAATAGCAAACAAATTTGAAAGTCTAGAATTCGATGATGGTAGAATTATCATTCCACTCCTAGACGAAGCTGGCGACATGTTTGGCTATCAGGGTAGGTCTCTAAAGAAGAACGATAATATGAAATATATTACAATTTTGCTTAATGATGACAGACCTAAAGTTTTTGGATTAGATAGCATAGATAAATCCAAGCGTGTTTATGTCTTAGAGGGTCCGTTGGATGCATTGTTTCTTAGTAACTCTATAGCATCATGTGGGGGCAAACTTGAAACAAACATTGAAGCATGTGATATCGAAAATCATGTTATTGTTTATGACAATGAACCACGTGGAAAAGAAACAATTCGCAAAATGGAAGATTCAATTAATGCTGGACACAACATTTGCATATGGCCAAATGATATCATTCAAAAAGATATAAACGATATGGTGTTGGCTGGATTCACTCCATTAGAAATAAAAAATATCATAAATGAAAACACGTACGATAATTTGTCAGCGAAAATGCAAATGTTAGAATGGAAAAAGATATGACTATTAATGAAGAAGTAGATGATTTTATCATCGGCTTGCCAGAAGCACCCGACAAAAGAGTATATATAGTTTTATATAATATTGACTTCCACAAAAACTTTATGAAAAGAATTTGTGAATTGAGATCAGAAGAATATGCCGAACACGTGACGCTTTTAGATAAAAACGCGGTCATAGGTGGGCGGCGGGATTTATGGATTTTTAAACCAACACACTATTATGTTGGTAATGGCTACAATTGAGGATAAACAATGATGAATTTTAATGAATTTGTAATAGAACAGAAAGGTGATCACAAAGATGGAACATACATTTCTGTTAAATTAAGCAAACAAGACTCAGCAAAGCTTGACTTTTGGGCAACTGAAAATGGAATAAAGAATCTTATAGACCCTTCAGAATATCATACCACAGTAATATATTCAAAGAAGGGCATACCAGATTCTAAAGGATATGATCTTGATCTTCCAATAGAAGCTAAAATATCAGGATGGGAAATATTTGATTCACAGGGAAGTACCAAATGTCTAGTTGGTGTATTAGACAGCAAAGAATTAGTAAAGCATCACAACAACATCATGAGCACATATAAGGGTACTTATGATTTTCCGAAATATATTCCACATATCACACTAACATATAATAATGCAGATCGTGGCATTCCAAAAGAACTACCCGATTTTAATCTTAAGTTTGATACTAGAGATTTTCAACCCATTCGACCAGATTTTATACCGAAAAGCAAATCATAATGAGAATTGAAACTGAAGAATATCTTGATTTTTCACAAGTTCTTCTTAAGCCAAAAAGATCTAAATTGACTTCTAGACTTCAGGCTGACATTACTAGAAATTTTAAATTCCTCTATTCAAATATAGATTTTAATGACTGTACTCCGATAATTGCTGCTAATATGACTACTGTTGGAACATTTGAAACTGCTAAAGTGTTATCAGATAATGCAATGCCAACATGCATACACAAATTTTATAACATTGATGAACTAGAAGCTTTTTTTAAAATAGATCCTAACACAGAATTTTTCTATACTATGGGGTCGGGTCAAGAAGAATATGATAAGTATGTTACACTGGTATCGAAGATTGGTTATACTCCAAACGTGTGTATCGATGTTGCAAACGGATATTCGGAAAGCTTTGTAAAATATGTGTCTAACGTTAGAGCGTTTGTTAAAAATAATGCCACAATCATGGCTGGAAATGTTGCAACACCAGAAATTACAGAAGAATTAATTCTGAATGGTGCCGATATTGTAAAAGCTGGAATCGGTTCAGGTGCACTTTGTACAACTCGTTCAGTTACAGGTGTTGGCATACCGCAATTTTCATGTGTTGCTGAATGTGCTGATGCTGCTCATGGTGTTGGTGGTATGCTTTGTTCAGACGGCGGGATTACATGTCCAGGTGATGTTGTAAAAGCTTTTGGTGCAGGCGCTGATTTTGTGATGGTTGGATCTGAGTTTGCTGGCCATACTGAAAATTCGGATTCTGGTAATAATGTTACAATATATGGTATGAGTTCATCCATGGCTCAAGAGAAACACTACACAGAAAATAAATCATACAGATCAAGTGAAGGCCGAGAAGCTGTTATAGAATTCAGAGGCGATATACAAGACACACTAAATTATTATTTTGGTGGGCTTCGCTCTGGAATGACATATATTGGAGCTCAAAACATTAAAGAGATTCCAAAAAGAGCAACCTTTATCAAAGTGTCTAAAATATTAAATGAGACACATCTACACAATACCGTAAGGATTAAATAATGACCGAAGCAGTATCACTAGTATCGCTATCTTCACCATCAGCTGAAACTGACTGTAAAACGGCTGAAGAATTGATTGCTTATGTAGCAAGAGTAAGTGCGAAAGAAAATCAGGGAAATAAATCGACAGCACAATCTCTAATTAATTTTTTAATTACTCACAATCATTGGTCTCCATTAGAGATGGTTAATATGACATTGGAAATTAATACTACGAGAGACATTGCACGACAATTACTTCGTCATAGATCATTTTCGTTTCAAGAATTTAGTCAGAGGTATGCTGAAGTAAATACTGATGATTTTGTTTTGAGAGAAGCGAGATTACAAGATTCAAAAAACAGACAAAATAGTATGAAGTCGCATGATATGGGTCTACAGACTGAGTGGAACAAAAAACAACAAAGTGTTATTAGAGCTGCAACAGAAGCATATGAATGGGCAGCAGCACATAATATCGCTAAAGAACAGCGCCGCGTTGTTTTACCAGAAGGACTAACACCATCTAGAATGTATATGCAAGGCAATATACGCTCGTGGCTGCACTATTGTTTATTGAGAATGGGGAATGGTACTCAATTAGAACACATAATGATAGCAAATAGAGTGTGGTTAATCCTTCATCAACACTTTCCAAACATAACAAAAATATTTCATGAGCATCAAAGAGAAATTCAAAATATTCTCCTAGCTTATGATAATGAACAAGAGGCCTATCAGAATGCAAAATAATAGATTACATATAGTGTGCGATTGTAACACTTTAGAACATCATATTTAGATAGAATAATAGAGCACATGAAAAAATATAAAAATAAGGACCAACATGCCACAAATACACGTAATTAAAAGAGACGGCTCAAAAGAACTCTTAGATATAGAAAAAATTCACAAAGTATTATATTGGGCATGTGAGGATATTACTGGCGTTTCAGTATCTGAAATTGAACTGAAATCAGAAATTCAGTTTTATACCAACATAGAGACTGCGACGATTCATGAAACCATGATTCGATCTGCTGCCGAACTTATCACTGAAGACTCACCAAATTATCAATATGTTGCTGGTAGACTTATAAACTATCATCTTAGAAAACAAATCTATGGTTCACATAAAGTTCCTAATCTCTTTGAACATTACAAAAAGATAACAGATCTTGGGTATTACGATAAACAGCTAATGGATTTATATGATGTGGATGAGTGGGAATATTTAGATAAAATAATAGATCATTCGCGTGATGATGATATTGCCTATGCCGGCATGGAACAGTTGCGCGGCAAGTATCTTGTTAAGGATAGAGCATCTAGTGAAATATTTGAGACACCACAAATAGCGTTCATGTTGATTTCAATGACTCTATTTTCTCATTATAATAAATACAATAGGATGAAGTGGGTTAAAGATTTATATAATGCTATATCACAATTCGATATAAGTTTACCTACTCCCATTATGGCTGGCGTCAGAACTCCTGACAGACAATTCAGCTCTTGTGTATTGATTGAAAGTGGAGATTCTTTGGATTCAATTAATGCTACTTCGTCTGCTACAGTTAAATACGTATCTCAGAAAGCTGGCATTGGCCTTGGTGCAGGTCGTATCCGTGCCCTTAAATCTCGTATTAGGAACGGCGCTGCTGTGCACACTGGTGTTATTCCTTTTTATAAGCTCTTTGCTTCTTCTGTTAAATCCTGCAATCAGGGCGGAGTTCGTGGGGGGTCTGCGACACTTCACACAGTTATTTGGCATAAGGAAATAGATGATATTCTTGCTCTGAAGAGCAATAAGAAAACAGTAGAAACTAGCTGTAGAAATTTGGATTATTCCATTCAATTGTCTAGACTGTTTTATGATAGACTTATTAGTGGCGGCGATATAACACTGTTTTGTCCAAATGATGTTCCAGATTTATACGATGCGTTTTTTAAAGATCAAGACGAATTCGATAGATTGTATGTTAAGTACGAAAAATCTTATAAGATTGAAAAGACGACTGTTCCAGCGATTGAAGTATTTTCTAAACTGATGCAAGAAAGAAAAGAAACTGGTCGCATATATTTCATGAATGTGGATCATTGTAATACTCACAGTTCATTCAAACAAGATTTAGCTCCAATTAGAATGAGCAATCTCTGTCTATCAGGAAATACTGATATTGTTATAATGAATGATAATGGTGAGATCAAAGATATTAAAATTAAAGATTCTATTGTTGGTGATAAAATATATTCCCGTGATTTAAACAAAGGCAAGGACGAATTTCGCGAAATTAAAGCTTTCGCGAAAACCGCACAAGACGCTAGTGTTATGAAAATTACTGATGAAGAAACAGGTAAATTTATCATTTGTACACCAGAACATAAAATATACACACAAAATCGTGGATATGTGATGGCTGAGGATCTTCTTGAAAGCGACATTTTAAAGTTTCAGGATTAGTTGGAATATGTATTTCTATAAATATAAAATAAAGGGAAATACATATGGCGATAGTATATATGGTATCAAACAATATTAACAATAAGAAATATATTGGACAGACAATTAGATCGTTGACCGAAAGATGGAACTCTCATATTTCAGCTAGCAGACAAGGTAGCAAATTTAGATTTCATTCAGCCATTAGAAAATATGGTGTGGAAAATTTTACATTAGAGATCATATTTGAAAGTGATAATGTTGAATTGATTAAAAATAAAGAAGCAGAGCTCATAATTAAACACAACACAATGACTTTTGGATATAATGCTTGTCCTGGTGGTACAGGCGGGTGGGTGGTAAAAACTGAAAATTATGAGACTTGGCGCACTAATAACCATAAACATACTATAGGAAGATTAAATGGTAATGCAATATCGACTACAAATGATGAAATTGTCGATATTGCATTGTTGTTTATTAAGGAAAATTGTTACATACCATCACATGCTAAATTGATAAAATATTCTAAAGACAAAAAAATACCAAAAAGTTTTACGAAATATAGATTCAATGGACGGTATAAGAATCTCGTAAAAATATTAGAAAATAAAACTAACATTAAATATGTTCCATATTACAAATGTAAGAAACAAAAAGAACAACTTTCAAAAATCGTAACTGGAAAAAAATGGTTTTTTTGTAAAGACATAAAAAGCAATAGATTGTGTCATGAACATGAATTAGATATAAAATTAAACTGGAAAAAGGGTAGAATGACATCATGGGATTAAGACTAGAATATTTAACTGATGTAGAAGATGTTTATGACGTAACGGTTGATAAAAATTTAAATTTTTATGCTAATGGTATTTTAGTTCATAATTGCCAAGAAATAACATTACCAACTCATCCACTTACTAGCATCTACGATGGAGAACCATCTAAAGAGCCAGTTCAAATTAACTGGAGTGATTGGGACGCATATGAAGAATTCAAAATATCGAATTCAGATTATGTTTACAAGCGCGGAAAGGGTCAGCACACCGACACATTTGCTTATGAAGTCATAAATTATATCAATTTTGATAGCGCTTATAGGTGTGTTTACGAATTAGCTGAGAGTGATTCTAAAGCAGAAATTGCACTATGTACATTGGGAGCAATCAATTGGGGCAAAATTAAAAAACCTGAAGATTTCATGAAGCCAGCTAGATTGTTGGTTAGAGCTTTAGATGCACTATTAGATTATCAGTCGTATCCAGTTAAAGCTGCTGAAAATGCAACCATGAATAGAAGGCCACTTGGAATTGGTATCATCAATTTTGCATATTGGATTGCTAAGAATGGTATGACATATAGTGAACCAAATTTAGAGCTCATCCATGAATACGCCGAAGCATGGTCATATTATTTGATTAGAGCATCTGTAGAATTAGCAGAAGATTTTGGTCCATGCCCACTATCACACCAGACAAAATATGATGACGGTATTATGCCAATTCATACATACAAAGAAGCTGTTGATGAATTAGTAAACCCAGACTATAAATTGGATTGGAATGAACTATCAGAAAGATTGAAGAAGAGTAAGATTAGAAATTCTACATTAATGGCTCTAATGCCATCAGAAACATCTTCTCAAGTTTCTAATTCTACTAATGGTATTGACCCTATCAGAGAGATAGTTTCTATTAAACAATCTAAAGATGGTGTACTAGCACAAGTTGCGCCGGAGCCAATTAAATTTAAGAACAAGTATGAAAAGATGTGGGATGCTAAAACACCACACGGTTATATAAAAATTATGGCAGTACTTCAAAAGTTCATTGATCAATCTATCTCAACAAATACGACTTATAATCCAGAGCATTATCCAGATGAGATGCTGTCTGAGGCTGGATTGCTTACAGACATGTTGATGATGTATAAATATGGTATCAAGACAGCATATTATTTTAATACAAATGACGATGCTGGAGAGATAGAAGTCCCAGATGCCGATGTTGAAGCAATGGAAGATGAAACGTGCGGCGCTTGCGCGATATAATGAGAGTAATTTAATGTCTGTTTTCAATTTAAATAATAAGACGCCACATCATAAGAGAACTATGTTCTTTGGAGAATCTGTTGATGTGGCAAGATACGATAAGTTTAAATATCCACAATTCGACAAACTAAACGATAAGCAATTATCATTCTTTTGGAGACCCGAAGAAATAGATATATCTAAAGACTTCAAGGATTTTAAAACTTTAAGTCCACATGAACAGCATATGTTTACTGCTAATTTGAAAAGACAAATCTTGCTAGATTCTGTTCAGGGTAGAGCGCCTTCTTTAGCATTTCTTCCTATAGTATCATTACCAGAATTGGAAAATTGGATTACTACATGGACTTTCTCTGAAACGATTCACTCTAAATCTTACACACATTTAATTAAAAATATCTATTCAGATCCGTCTAAGGTTTTTGATGAAATAAAAGAAATAACTGAAATCATCGATTGCGCTAAGGACATTAGTAAATATTATGATGATTTGATTTTGTGTAATAGTATGTTGAGTCCTCATTCAGCCCACGCTATTACTACATATGAACACAAAAAGGCTCTATGGCTTTGTCTGAATGCTGTGAATGCTCTTGAGGGAATTCGTTTCTATGTAAGCTTTGCAATTTCGTGGAACTTTGCAGAACTTAAGAAGATGGAAGGCAATGCAAAGATTATTAAATTCATTGCAAGAGATGAAAATTTACATTTAGCATCCACACAACAGATGATAAAGCTATTACCAAGTGATGATAAAGATTTCAAAAAGATAGAAAAAGAATGCCAACCAGAAGTTATTCAAATGTTTACTGATGTGGTAAATCAAGAAAGAGATTGGGCAAAATATGTCTTCAAAGACGGTTCCATGATCGGCATCAATGAAGCACTTTCAGTAGAATATTTGGAATGGATAGCAAATAAAAGAATGCTAGCAATAGGTCTACCATCTCCATATAAAGGTGGTTCCAATCCACTCCCATGGACACAAAAATGGATTGCTGGCTCCGATGTCCAAACCGCACCTCAAGAAACAGAAATAAGTAGTTATACAATCGGGGCTGTTAAAAAAGACATTCGAGATGATACATTTAAAGGATTTTCATTGTAATTTATTACGCAGAAAATATTGAGAATGAAACAATAGCATATCAGTACGAAGAAAAGATAATAAGAAAATTCGGAAGAAGAGATATAGATGACGGTGGAATATTATTAAATATCTGTCTAGGTTCAAATCCACCCGCTCACCGCGGAAAAACATATTCTGAAATTATGGCTCCTAAAGCTGATATTGAACTAAAAGAAAGAAAATTACCCAATGAAGTGGCATGAATGCACAGAGTGCGGCGCGGAGTTTAGAATCGTTGCCGACACACATATACATCCAGAGTTTTGTCCGTTTTGCGCGACAGAGCTTCCCGTAGAAGATGACGATGACGAAGACGAGGATGAGGATGACTATTAAAATCTAATAAATATATTTTTAATACAACAAAGATTGAAAATATGAATTGGATTTACGAAGGCGTCGAGTTTGAGAATGATGGAGAATATTATGGATTTATCTATTTAATAGAAAACATAACTAGTGGTAAGAAATATATCGGAAGAAAGTTTCTAACTAAAGCTGGATATAAAACCGTCAAAAAGAAAAGAAAAAAAATTAGAGTAGAATCCGATTGGAAAGATTACTACGGCTCGTCGCTGTCATTAAAAAAAGACATTGATGAACTTGGAATTGAAAATTTTAAAAGAACAATTTTAAAGCTATGCAAATCTAGAGGTGAATGTAATTACCAAGAAGCCAAAATGATTTTTGAAGCTGATGCCGTTATTGATGATAATTACTATAATAGTTGGGTTTCGGCAAAAGTACATCGAGGGCATGTATTAGCTTTAGTTTTTAATAGTGCGGAGAATTTATGACGTGGGTAAAATATTAGAACATAAGCATTTGATTATTACAGGAAGAATTAACAATCCACCGCGAGATACGGCATATATAGATATGTGGATGAAAAAACTTGTTAATTCTATTGGTATGAAAATATTAATGGGTCCGTATTCAGTTTATTCTAAAATAGCCGGTAATCGAGGACTTACATCAGTAACGATCATAGAAACATCACATATCGCACTCCATGTCTGGGATGAAGAAGAACCTGGAAAGCTCCAACTTGATGTATATTCATGCAGCACATTGGACGTTGATGTAGTATTAAAAGCAATAGACGAATTTGAGCCGCAGAACATGAATTACTATCTGATCGATAGAGATCAAGAACTAAAATTAATAGCATCACAATAAGGAATATATGATGGGTAAAAAGAAGCATCGCAATGGATATACATCCAAGGGCCAAAGAAGAAATGTTAGCAAAGAAAATTGTAAAATGGTAAAAAATAATGTCAGCGCTGTCGACAAAGCGCTCAACATTATTGAAGCGTGGAGAGCAGGCAAAAATCCATGGATAAGTGTTGTCGATATAAATCGTGCTCAAGGGCGCCAACATACTAGAGTTCGTGCTAACGATTGTTACGGCAATCCGAAATTTCTATCATTAAGACAGGGTAAATCATGACAACAATAATTTACAGTAAAAAGGCATGTCCAAATTGTGATTATTCTAAAATGTTGATGCAATCTAGAAATCAACCTTATATTGAAACTGTTATCGGTGAAGACATTACCCGAGAAGAATTTATGACAACATTTCCTGGAGTGATGTCTGTACCATACATTATCATAAACGGAAAACCTATAGGCGGTTTCACAGAATTAAAGGAATATTATAATGGACTTGAAAGCAAAACCTTCCTTACAGAAGACTGACGTTGTAAAACTACTACAATCAAATCGTATGGACGTAGTTTTTAGAAAGAATGATGGGACAATGAGAAAAATGCATTGTACATTGATGGAAGATTATCTTCCAGAGAAATCAGAAGAAACTAGATCACATACACCAAATGATGAAGTTGTTTCGGTTTGGGATTTAGAGAAGCAAGATTGGAGAGCATTCAGACTGGATGCCGTTAGTGAAATTAGAAGTGTGAATATCAATGGAAATTAATGGTGGAAAACTAATTCGCAATGAGACTAATCAGAAATCTATGGGTGGAAGTGAAATTATTGCTACTGCACTGGTCAACAAATTAAATCCAGATTTATTAAAAGAATTTCAAATCGTTAATTCTCGTGTAAGAGAACTAGACGACAGCAAAGTTCGTGTATTTGTTGCTCATGATCTTCCTGGCGATCCAGAATCTGAATTTCTTAAAGATGGTGGGTATGATGTTTTTCATAAGCTAGTATTTGTATCAAATTGGCAAATGCAAGCATATATGAATCATTATAGAATTCCATGGTCTAAATGCGTTGTAATGCAAAATGCAATAGAACCAATAACAAGAATTGAAAATAAACCAAAAGAAACAATTCGACTTGGATATTGGTCTACTCCTCATCGTGGATTAAGCATACTCGTTCCAGTATTTCAGAAATTGTGCGAAAAATATGATAACATCGAACTTGATGTATATTCATCTTTCAGTCTATATGGTTGGGAAGAAAGAGATGAAGCATTCGAGCCATTATTTAATACGTGTAGAGAACATGATAAAATCAATTATCATGGTGCAGTATCTAACGATGAAATCAGATCAGCACTCGATGGTATGCATATATTAGCATATCCATCTACTTGGTTAGAAACATCATGTTTAGTTCTTATGGAAGCAATGGCAGCTGGTCTATTATGTGTTCATTCTAATTATGGCGCGCTCTATGAAACCGCAGCAAATTGGACTTGGATGTATCAATATAACGAAGATATGAACGGCCATGCTAATATGTTTTATCAGGTCTTGGATGGTGCTATTCAATCTATGCAGCATGAATTGGTAGAACATCACGTGTCTTCACAATCCTCATGGGCTAATATGAACTATGGTTGGGATAGAAGAGTTCCAAATTGGGATGCGTTCCTATTATCACTAGTAAATGAACCTAGAGATTTACCAAAAGAATCATTTAAATATTCTACTGGTTGACATTCTTTTCGAAATAGTATATAAGAATATATCAAAACAATAAAGGATTAGGTTTATGGCCAAACGTAATAAGGAAAAATCCAAAAACATTGATCAAGTTGGAATGGGTTTCGAACCTGTTCTTACCGAGGTTAATGGTGTTCGTGATATAAATCTTATCAAATCGTTCAACTGGTATAACTACATGTACGATGTCAAAAAGGGTAAAGTATGGTTGATCAAATGGATGAAAGAAAACAACCACACACCAGCTTATATTTCTTCTATTAAACATGCGCCAGATTGGGTAATCAATACCACCGCATGTTGGTCTGCTAAAATGGCTCTTAATGGAACCATTCTGGCACAAGAAAATATCGACTTTATTAATAGACAAATTGGTATTAGTGTTGATCGTCACAAAGCACTTATCGTCGAAAAAGAAGAAGATGACCGACCAAAGCCAACTATTCAATCACGAATTCAAGCCAAAAATCGGGCTCTTGCCGAGCAGGCTGAAGCTCTGGTAGATCAGATCATCGATGGTGAAGAATTGGATATGTATGATTTCCTTCTTCGTAATGAGGGAACACCGGTTCTAGCCAATTTTCTAAAATCCATATACGAGCCAATTCTTGAAGAGCTCATGTCTGATGATGATGATGTTGTGGAAGCATATGGTAAAACACTAAAGCGGTGGCAGAAAATTTATCAGACCATTATTGATGATATCGACCGCTTCGCTAACAACAAAAAGGTGGTTCGCAAGCGTCGAATCACAGTCAAGAAGGTTAAAACAATCAGCGCAATTGTTAAGAATCTCAAATATCAAAAAGAAGATACTACACTCAAGGTTGTGTCGGTCAATCCAGAACAACTGGTTGGAGCATCAAGTGTTTGGCTATATAATACCAAATATAAGTCACTAACCAATCTTAGCACTAATGCACCAACCGGTCTTGGTGTAAAGGGAACCACCATCATTAACTATGATGAGGCTACTGCAATTTCCAAAAAGCTTCGCAAGCCAGAGGAAACTATTGCCAAGCTCCTTGCTTCTGGTAAGGTTGGTGTTAGAACTTTCATGGATGCGCTAACTACTAAACCTGGTGGTGTGAATGGCCGTATAAATAATAATATGATTATATTGAAAGTTATAAAATGAGTAGCCATCAGACCGAAATAGCTGGATCAATAGACACAAATCGCTATGAACACCGCATATATAGTTCATATTCAGTTATAGTGAAAACACATCAGAGCGGAAAATCACTACAAAACAAGTGGGGTGGATATTCACCAATCAATGTTGGTCAGCATGGTTACGTAGCAAAGAAATTTGCGTCTATACGAAAGGGAATGTGATGTTATTTTTAGCAGTAGTCACTATTAATGAAACCATCACATGACTAATGTAATAGCATTTCCTAAGGGAAAGAAGCACTCACCTGTACAAAGTGTAAGTGATGTTATTCGTCATGTTGAAGAAGTTCGCAAAGAACAAATAGAGCTTATGGCCGATGGATTAATACATAACATAGTTCAATCCATTTATGACGACGGATATGATGTTTCTAGCCCACAATGCATTGTTCCTATAGCATACTTAACGGAAACTATCAAGGGTATTCTATGTGCTTCTATGAACATAGACCATCCAATACATCAACACGCAGTAGACTTTTATGAAACTAAAATTGAAGAAGATTAATTTATGATTATCGTTGATTTGAACCAAGTTATTATCTCATCTCTTATGGCATCTCTTGGAACTCACGCTCCAAAACTTATTAATAAAACAGAAGATGAAGGTACATATGAAAATGAATCCCTCCTGCGGCATTTTGTTCTTAATAGTATAAGATCATATAACCACAAATTCAAAGATCAATATGGTGAACTGGTAATTGCATGTGATGCAACAGATTACTGGCGTAAAGACATATTTCCATATTACAAACAGAATAGAAAAAAAGATCGCGATGCGTCAGAATTAGACTGGAACGTGTTGTTCAAAAGTCTAAACAAAATTCGTGATGAAATTATAACATTTCTTCCTTATCGTGTTATTAGAATTGATAGAGCTGAAGCTGATGATGTTATTGCATCTCTCTGCCACGAATTTGGAAATACATCACAGAAGATTATGATTGTAAGCGGTGATAAAGATTTCAAACAGCTCCAGTCATATATGAATGTAGAGCAATATGATCCCGTTCGCAAAAAGAAAATTGTAGAAAAAAATCCAGAAGCATATTTGAAAGAGCACATCATGCGCGGAGATGGTGGTGATGGCATACCAAACTTCTTGAGTCCAGATGATAAGTTTGTAACTGGTGTTAGGGCAAAACCAATCTCAGCTAAGAACATAAATAAGTGGATCTATATGAAACCCGCAGAATTCTGTGATGATCATATGCTTAGGGGTTATAAGCGCAATGAAGCATTGGTTGACCTACAACTAATTCCAGAAAACATTAAGATTGCTACAATAGAATCCTATAACAAACAAGTAGACAAGCACAAACAAAACAATCGTATGCTGACATATTTTATTGAAAAGCGATTGAAGAATTTAACCGAAGTAATTACACAATTTAAGGTGAACCATGGCTAGAAAAGCAGTATCGTGGATTTTAGAATTTGCATCTAATCTCCCTAAAAAAGAAATGATAAAATGTTTAAGAGAGAATGAACTAGCAGTTAAGACCGTTCTTCAATATGCATATGATCCAAATATTAAATGGCTTCTGCCAAAGGGAGATGTTCCATATGAGCCCTGTAAATTTGACAATCAAGATGGTATTTTATATGCAGAGCTTAGAAGACTCTATCTCTTTGTAGAAGGTGGAAACCCAAATCTAACTCAATTAAAAAGAGAATCTATATTCATTGACATTATTGAAAATGTTACACCAGAAGATGCTATATTATTGGTTAACATTAAAGACAAAAAGCTCCCTCATCCAAAAGTTACATCAAAGATAGTGTTGGAAGCGTTTCCTGGATTGTATTAATGTCTAAAAATAAAAAATTTGATGACGATGATGAATATAATAATTCGAAATTTTGTCAAGAACTAAAACAGCACCGAAAGGATAAGAAAATCAAAAATGCTTTGCGCAATAATAATATTAATTTTCTTATAGATGACGATGATGATTACCAATGAGATATAAATAAATCATGCCAACTTATCTTTTTTTAAATACAGAAACTAACGAACCATTTGAAGATTTCATATCTTACGAAGCTCGTAAAATTCTTTTAGATGAAAATCCACACATCATTCCAATAGTTACCGCACCGGCCATCGTGTCTGGTGTGTCTAGTGGCATGAAAACTGACGGAGGATTTAACGAAGTATTATCTAAAATTGGTGAAGCACACCCAGCATCAGCCCTGGCAGATAAACATGTCAGAAGATCTAATAAAGAAGTAAAAACACAGGAGATTGTCAAAAAACACTTTGGTAAAAAATAATCATGGCTATGATTCAGTGATTAACACTAACCGCTAAGGAACTATCATGTCTGCAACTAGATCTACTAAAAGACAAAAGAGACAAGCAGCATCATCATCAAATTGTGGAACTAAAAATCATTTAGAACTTAGAGATATTGGTCCGATAACGGACAACCAGGTTAAAACATTTCAGTATTATAATGAAAACAAAAATGTTTTCTTATTAGGATGCGCTGGAACTGGTAAAACATTTCTAAGTTTATATCTAGCGCTAAAAGAAATTTTATACCAAAAAACTGACAAACGACAAATAGTTATAATTAGAACAGCACAACCAACAAAACAAATTGGATTTCTTCCAGGTGATGAAGCAACCAAAATGGATGTTTATGAAGCACCATATAGAGCCATATGTTCTGAACTATTTAATAGAGATGATGCATACGAAATTCTTAAACAAAAAGGTGTTATAGTTTTTGCTGGCACATCATTCCTTAGAGGTTGTACCATCAATGAAAGTATTATTATAGCCGACGAAGTTCAAAATTGTGGATATCAAGAGTTGAGAACAGTGCTGACAAGACCTGGTGACAAATCAAAAATAATTTTATGTGGTGATACACGCCAAGACGACTTAACATCTAAAAGATACAATGAATTTAGTGGAATTCAAGACATAATGAAAGTGCTAGGTAATGTAGAATCTATGAAAACTGTTATCTTCGATATAGATGATATTGTTAGAAGCAATTTTGTAAGAGACTTCATCATAGCGGAGTATGAAGCAGGAATTTAAATGACATTTAATCATGAACTAATAAAAAATCTACCAGAGTTGGAACAAATCAATACCGACTCTGGTAGATTTTATTTAACACCAGAAGGAAACCGATATTCTTCTGTAACAACAATTCTCGGAACTATGTCTGACAAGTCTGGGTTAGATCAGTGGCGAGAACGTGTTGGCGCCCGAGAAGCTGATCGCATCGGAAATCAAGCGGCCACTCGAGGAACACACTTCCATAGTCTATGTGAAGATTATGTTCTGAATAGAGAAGTCGATGTCCAATCGCTGATGCCATTAGACAAACAACTATTCAATCAAACGAAAAAAGTCTTGGATGCTAATCTGACCACACTTCGTGGTTCTGAAAGTAGATTATATTCTAACAAACTTAAGTCTGCTGGATCATGTGATCTTATTTGTGATTGGAATGGTGAATTAGCTATTGGTGATTTCAAGACATCCGCTAAACCAAAAGATAAAGAATACATCTTAAATTATTTTTTACAAACAACTGCATATTCATATATGTTATGGGAACAACATAGAATGATGTGTAAGAAGATAGTAGTGATTATAGCGTGTGATTCTTTACCTCATGCACAAGTTTATATTGAAGATCCACGAAAATATATTGATAAAGTAGTTGACATGTTCGATACTTTTGATTATAATAATAATAAACATGGATAGACAATATAAAGAATATATCGACAAATGTGGACTAAAGAATCGTCTGATAGATCGCCGGCGGTTGATGGCGCGGGATTCTCAAGCAGAAAAGACTTATAGTAGTGAAACTCTCTTTGATAATGCTAATGATGATTTAAATATTAAATTTAAAAATATTGAAGAAGCGAATGAATACGCAAAGAAGATACTGAAATATAAAGCTTGGAAAAAGATAATGTGTCCAGGTCTTTTGAAAAGACCTGCACCGAATATCATTTTTAAGAGTCATAAAAGTTTGCTTGGAATGTATTGTGGTGGTGGACTCATTTGGTTATCTACTAAAGGTATGACATCATTCACCTTAATACACGAGTTGATTCATTACGCGGGATATGATCATCATGATGCATTTTTCAGACATGCTCAGATAAAAATAATCTCGGCCGCAGTCAGTCGAGAAACGGCATCATCTTTAAAAGAGTATTACAAAGCAGATGGATTAAAATACAATCTACCAAAGAAAATAAAACCACTGTCATATAAAGACTGGAAAATTAAATATCTAAGATTAGAAGATGCGAGAAATAAAAGGAAGATATTATGAACGAAGATATTGCAGTGTGGCTACCTAGAATTATATTAGCAGTCTTAGTGTGTATTGGATTAATTTATATTGGAGTTTTATCATGAACAAACAATTGTGGGCTTACGGTGCTGGTATCATTGCTCTTGCTACATATATCGGTGTTAACATACCAATCATTGAAAAGAAAATGGATCTTAAAGCATCAGGTTCTGATTTTGTTGCCGAAGATACTGTAGAAATCAAAGAATATACACCGTCTTTGAGTTTGAAATATGATTTTGAGATGGACATCTTTAATAATTTTAAACAAGTCACATATCTCAAAAATTATGGTCGCGAAGGTGTCGATATTGAAAGTGTTGTTGTAAATGGGCGAGAAGGATGTCTATTATCACTATATGGTCTTTCAATGGATGATATCAAGAAATGGGATATCGTTAAAACCTTGACTGATGATGGAACTGAAGATGAAGCATTGGATGGCATTCCACCAGAGATTCAAAAAACGGCGGCAGATTACACAATCGCAGATTTAGATTTTAGACCAGTTCGAATTGGTTATGACCCAGGTCATGTGATTCGTGGCGTAACACTACAGCCCGGTGATTCAATCAAAATCAAATATCCTGAAAGCAGATGTGGTAAGGATATTATTTTCTTGGAAGTAAGAAATGGCGACGCTTCATTTGAATTGATTGGTTGACATTCTTTTCGTTTTAATATATAAGAGTTATATCAAAACAAAGGAATTCATCATAGAAAAATATATTCAAGAAGGTGATCTCCTATTGTACCACAACGAGTGGGCAGGTGGAGTCAGACCTAAAGACAAAATAAATACTGCTAGACACAAGCTGGTCAAGAAAGGCCAAGCTGAAATAGTTTTGCCAGAAGACTATTTTCCAAAGAAAAAAGTTAAGATCACTCGCAAAGGCAAATTGAAAGGGAATTAGATATGATCGAATATAAAGTTAAAGTCCATGAGAATGGTTACAAGGCTTGGTACCTTAATGGTAAACGTCATCGTGAAGATGGTCCCGCCATCGAATGTGCTGATGGTAGTAAGATTTGGTATATTGATGGTAAGAGACATCGTGAAGATGGTCCAGCAGCCGAATATGCTGACCGGGACAAACATTGGTATCTTAATGATAAACTTCATCGTGAAGATGGTCCAGCTATTGAATATGTTGAAGGCGACAATCATTGGTTCCTTGATGGTAAGAGACATCGTGAAGATGGCCCA
>Ga0105053_10002866_pt1 | contig 26464 bp, 16 predicted proteins | sample BON01_FD_78093 | JGI IMG/M metagenome (GOLD analysis project Ga0105053, IMG submission 78093) | Freshwater microbial communities from Lake Bonney liftoff mats and glacier meltwater in Antarctica - BON-01 | ecosystem: Environmental > Aquatic > Freshwater > Ice > Glacier meltwater | place: Lake...
CACTGCATCCAGTTTGAAGCTCCATCTTTGATCCTCTACCACCGTATCCAGCCAACCTTCCGTTTAAATCCCATTCACCAATTCCGGTAGCGGCTGGAATGTCCATATCTTTTCCCCCAGGCTCGAACCCGTTACCACCTAGTAGTATACGATCAACCGAAACATCTTCATTCACGTAGCTGCTTCCTCCACCACCACCTCCAACAATCCCCGGAGAGAACCCACCTAGATTTAAATTCAAATAATGTTTTCAAATACTACACGTCGTAAACGTACCTCCACCTCCACCGAACAGACCCGAACCACCTGAACCTGCTGATGCCGTTTCTCCGAAAATGGCTCCTTTCCCTCCGTAATAGGCGTCACCGTCCTCACCATGACTCACTACATTAGCAGGTACAATGCCTCTTTCTCCACCTCGCTGACTCGTACCCTGGGATCCGCTACGACAGATTCCATCTGGATCAGCAGTATCCAACTCATGAGCACCTCCTGGAGCACCATTTCGAGACCCTGCACCACCACCCGCACCTGCTATTGCTAATAACTCCTCTCCAAATGCTCCTTGCCTAATCAGTGCAGAATATCCTCCTCCCATACCACATGAAAAGACACTATCAGAAGAGGTGGAAAATTCAGGTATTGTACCACCGGAACCAACAACAAGAATCAGCTCTTCACCAGGATGCACTGTCAGTTGACATTGGACAAAACCGCCTCCACCTCCATGACCACAACGTCTCTCGTACAACATCCCACTAGCCCCCCCGCCTCCCCACAATTGCACTACGAGAGATTTGCACTTTCGAGGCACTTTCCATCTGTAGGCGCCAGCTGTAGTCCACGTGAAGATCCCCAACTTGTGAAGGTGATCTATCCGATGAGCAGGTAATTCTTTGGCGAGAACTTTTGCCATGCAACCTTCCCAGTCGCATGACACCGTTCGAAGCGGACAGGTGAAGGAGATGTGTTGATTCATTTCCCATTTCATGTGTTCTTGGTCTTCTATACCACCTTTGATCTTCCATCCACAGTTCAAACTGCACGGTACTGGCGGAGTAGCACGTTTGACACATAAAACATCCAAATGCCTTCTCATGAAGTCAAAAGGGATAACGCCACCGCATAGATTTTCACATGGTACCAATCGCTTAGAACATTCTAATGTACAATGCATGCTTTTAATTCGATCCCATTGTTCGGCTCGCAAGATCAATCCACATTTCTGATCACACGCTAACTGTCGTTTTGGACATTTGGATAATTGGTGGTCAGGAAGAAGTTCTCCTTCAATCCAATCCTTGCATCCCCATGTACATAGCCTATATCCATATTCTTGTCGTTCATTCGCAGCATTAAGAATAAACAAACCTCGTTTGAATGGGTCTGCACGTTGCTCCAATTGATTCGTAGGCAAGACAACTGGCTTGAGTTTTACATGACGTGGACTGAGAGGAACTCGATCAAATACTCTTGGCATCGTCCCAATGGCTACATCAGAGTAATCTTGTTTTACTCCGACATAGTAGACACTCATCTTAACTCCGTGACCGCATTTGAAATTATCTATTTCTTCTCTCCACATCCATCCCGACTCTTCTTCGAACTTTTCACGAATGACTTTCAGTTTTTTCCGTTTGCGGCCATTTTCACGCGAAGTAAGTGTAGCATGCATGAATGAACTTTGCTCATACCTCAGAACTGATTGTGGTCGCTCCCATGCTCCTGTTTTCTTCTCGTGATTATAATAGAATATGAGATCACTACTTAAATGCCTCACTTCTTCCCATTTATCCAATTTGCGTAAACTCTCACTTTGCAAAAACATTGTAGTCCAATTCACATTTGCATTGTACGGAGTTATATCTTGGGGATCACCATACGATGTCCACTCGATAGGTCTTTCAAATTGACAAATCGAATGTTTTTCATTGACATAGTACACACGTGATAGCGAGACGCTTCTCCGTTTTTCCCAAAAGCCAATAGCGCAAAGAAGCGTTGATTTATCGTCTTGAGGTACGATTTCAATGAGAGAATCATTCGGACTTTGCCATTGTCCCTCTTTTGATGATGTGTCGAAATAAAACAACTGTTCACTTATGTTATGCACGTACACATCCCAATTGGAATCCGACGCTATTAACTTGGAATTCAATTTCATTTGTATCCACCCGTTTTGCATTCGATCTACTTCCAGTATTGCTGTTGGTTTCGCCCAACAACAGTGCATGTCAGAAGTAACATAATAAATTTGTTGGGTGTTGATACTTAGCATTTCCGAGATATCTCCAACTTGGCGAATTCGGTTGCTCGTTGAGAGCATATATCTCCATTGACGTTGAATTTCTCCAGCCTCATCAAGTATTCTATAAAGAGTATCGTCTAGGTATGGCTCAACAGAAAAGGAAATCGCTCGTTGATTCGCGCAGTCTTCTGCATCTTGATTTAACAAATACAATTCGTACCCATAAGTTTTCAAATGATTACGAAAGAAATCTGCTGCTGTACGATGCTGGTTATCTGTAACATGAACATCACAACCATGTTCGTGAATTAGGACTTGAATGACATCGAGGGATTCTAATTCACCAGATAAAGGATCTGCTGCTACCATCAATGCTGTTTTACCAAGAGCGTTTTTTGAATCAATGAACGAACATGCAATACATCTAGCTAACAGTGAAGTAAAGACATCCTTTGACATTTCTTCAAGATGAGGTTCAGGATCATATCGATTCATAACATGATGCACCAAACTTAAAGTCGGCTGCGCAAAAACAATAGTGGTTTTAGGATCGATATCGTTCACAAAGTCTGCAACGACATTACCGCCTTTCATATGTGCTTGATGAATTATTGAAATTTGGGATTCACCACAATTCAGTGGTTGTGCTTTGTATCTGTGGTAGTAATCCGACACTGCGGCAAACATCCATTTTTTTTGAAAAACAGGGGCACTGAAACCTGATAGTCGAGAAACCAATGTTTCTTCAAACAGGTTGCTAGCTGATTCTGTGAATGTGAGATCATTGAAAATATCTTTATTTGCAATAAACCGTCGAACTCGTTCATCAAACCATTCCAAAAGAAACCCAACTATTTTTGAATGCCCACAGGATGCGGCAGCATGAAGGCATGTATCACCATAATTATCACATTTCATAATATTTGCCGAATATCCAATCAATAGTTTAAGCATTTCAACATCACCTGTTTGGGCTACGTGATGAGAAGAAAGCTTGCCGTACTGGTCAGGAATATTAATATCGGCACCGTTTTCAACTAAGAACTTGACGCTACTATGCTGGTGATGTTTAATTGCCAGAAATAGAGCCGTAATTGGATAACCAGCTACGATTTTGTGCTCATTCGGATCTTGACCACCAGCAATATATCTTTCTAATTCCTTTACTTCTCCTGCGCTGGCACAGCTCCAAAAGTCTGTAGTTCGTGGTTTAACAGGGTCCGAATTCCCTCCTCCTTTATCTTTAAGAAGCAATTGTGTTAATATCGGATTCATTTTCGGAATAAATCCATTTTCCACCAACACTTGTAAAACAGCTTTTCCGTGTACTCCACGTTGCATTTGTTCTTGGGCCCAGTGTGTCCATTCTACGGGTAACTCGCGGCCTTGATCCATTATACGTAATTGTTTTTCGGATTGTTGCAGAATGTCCATCGAAACTCTTAAAGAGAGTTTTTGCATGAAAAGCAAGTTCTTTGCAGGAAAGAAGCCTTTGATGGCGAGTCGTTTTAAAAGGCAAATCGGATCAACGCCTCTGTCGATATTAGATTCAAACCAATCTAACCATGAATCTGGAATCTCCCCGGGTTTATAATCGATACCTGGAATATGCTGTCGTAATTTTGACAGTGCCAAAGTCGCAGCACTGAATTTCGCGATCCTTGTGTTTTTACCAATTCCTTGGTATTTGCGTGTTTCTTCACATACATTAATAGATTCGCCATCTTTTGAAATTTCTTTCCACGTTCCAGATAGCTCACAATGAAGAATGTATTGAACTGGATGCACCGCATTTGCAGGTCTAATATCTAAAAGTTTATATTCAAGATTGATCTTTCGTAGATCACATTCCTTTTGAAGAATCGCCAGGGGTGTTGCGTCCATACTTTCAAACATTTTGGACATTTTGGAAAACCTCGAGTCGCCTTGTTTGAAAGAATCAAGTAAATGTAGAAATTCGCCGAAATCAATGCCTCCCGTTCCATCTGTGTCTACCACATCGAATAATTCACCTAGCGCCTCGTCTGATATATCTTCCTCCAACTTCACAAAAACATGCCTCAGTTCCTCGTAGTCAATTTCCCCGCTGTGGTCTTTATCTACCTCGTCAAATAGAACAGATGCTTGTTCTACTTCTGAAGGCGTGAATTTATCTTGAAGAGCAATAGAGACTTTGTATTTACTCCGTTCACCAACTTGGAGATTTTCTAGTAAGGAGGAAATATCTTCTATGTCATCCCCTTTGCTCTCCTCTTCCCAATGCCAACCCTGTAACATCTTCAATACTGATTTCAAAGTATATCCGTTGTAAAAAAAAACAGTTCCAAGTAGGAAACCCATAGTACAACCAGAACCCACCTGTCAACTTCAGCCTCTGCCAAAATAGCACGCGTCAGAGAGTCACACAAATAGAAACACTATAATTTAATTCTCTAAAACAGGAACACAAAATTGACGGAAATTCAGAAAATTTTGTTTACAATTTAGGCAGCAGGTTCGTCCTCCATCATCTTCCACAGATCCAAGATCGATCCATTGTTGCTTAAGAAATCCACGTAGTTGTCTACAACAACCGGCTCATCACTAGTCATCGTCACTTTTTCTATCCCTTTTAGAACTACTGACGTTTCATCACTAAAGGCAGACAAAGCCTTGCGCTGTTTCACCTTGTCCCGTTTTTTCTTATTTTTGGACTTTTTATTTTGCAGTTTAGCTTTTTCTTCCTCGGCTTCACCTTCAGAAATTGATTTCCAAAGTTGATCTTGATACGTCAGATGATATATCGAGCAATCACACTTTTCACACACGTTGCATTTGCATTCTAGACAGTATTTTAAACGAGGTGAACGTTTCGAATAAGCACAATTACATATGGCACATACAACAAAGTATTGCTTCCACATTCGAATAGCCCTTTTTGAAATAGCTGATGATCTATGCTTTTGTAGCTCCTCAACTTTCGATGAGTCTAACAAATAAGCGTGAGGATTTATTCCATCGCCACTTCGTTCTTCCCCGACTTGCAAAATTTTTTCCAAACCTTCAAGTGCCATCATAACCATAGTATTATCTTGAAGTAAATTACAAAGTACTGCTACACAGCCAGATAATACTAATTGATTAATTTGAGCATCGGAACCACAAGATGTTGCATTAAGAAGCACCCAAGACGCTTCTATTTTCACATCAGGATCAGCATCTACCACTTTAGATGCAAGATCCACTAACGGAGCAATACTGCCAGATTCTAAAACATGCTGTATCTGTTCAGTAGTTCCTGCTGCTATGTTGCTCAGGGTCCAACAGGCTTCTTTTTGGATCTCTCTATTTGGATGTTGGATCAGTCTTGTAAGCCAAGGAACTGCACCACATTCAATCACCTGCTGTGTATAGTCTTGATCGTCTTCGGCACACACAATATTCCCGACAGTTCTTAGAGCAGGCTTAACAACACGCCAGGATTTGTGATCGAGTAACTCTACTAAACGTACACAAACATTCGCCTTTACTACTGCTTTAATATGAGGACTGGGTCCATCGCATAGGTGACTTAACGCCCAACATATATGTGATAAAACTTCGGTGTCTTCACTTTGAAGGACCCATAAAACTGCTTCCAGTATATTGGTTATCTTTATACTCGGTCTAGGCTGCCCATCGCACAAATTACTTAGCGTCCAAGTAGCAATTCTTAAGAAAGATATTTTCTTGTTGAGTTTCATACATTGTAATAGTGGTTCCATCACCCCAGTAGCTAAAACCTTATCTCTAGCAGAAATTCCGTCAGCTGCAATGTTACCTAACACCCACACAGCTTGCTCTAATATCTCTTCATTGTCGGTATCTAACAACGATACCAGCGTACTAACAGCATTGTTTTTAATCAAAAGATGAGTTTGCTCTGAAGTACCAGCAGCTACATTAGTTAATGCCCAAAGTGCTTCCAGTTGAAGTGCAGTGTTGGATTTGTCCTTGAGGAACTCGAGCAGCTGAGGAACGACATCTCGATCTAATGCTTCTTGCACAAGTGCGTCTCTCTCAAGGGTCAATAAGCTGCGAAATTTTCTGGTGGCTTCCAGCTGAGTTTCTGAATTTTTACTATGTAATAGTTTTTCCAAATCTATCATGGACGTTCTCAGGTCACATGTTCCTTTAAGAGCTATAGGGTCCACTCGACTGTTGATGTTGTCGTAACAGCCTCCATTCAACTTTTCTGCACCAAATTCCTCCAGAAGTTTTGTATTACGCGATCTTCGTTCTCGAACACCATCAACTCTCTCTTCCATCATGTGTAACTTCTAGGAAAAACTACTAGTAGAAAAAACACGGTTTATTTTTTATTTGAAAGCGCTGAAACGCTAGCGGCAACCAAAGTCGAAAGTTCACGAACCCTCGGACGCATCGATTCATCAGTAAGCTGTGTGGAAATATTCAAAACAAGAATGTTGATTTTTTCCATGATCGTCTGCATTGCCATTTGCTCCTTTGCGTGGTTTAACGACCGTAGTCGTAAATGCTCAACTTCATTGAATACGTTGTCCCCGTCGCTGCTGTCTAAATGCATTTTCATATCGGCATTTTCCTCTCGAAGTTTTTTCAGCTGTGAATCTTTTTTAGTCAAACGTTCTGTCATTTCATCTCGAAAAGATTGATATTGACTTGTCAAAGCACGAACTCTAGATTCCAATCCGACTCTTTGATTATCGTCGCCGTTTGATTCGATGTAAAGTCTCTCTAGATGAATCAATTGGGCATTTTTATCGTCCAACGTTTCTTGAACTTTTTCTCTGCTCTCTTTGAGTCCATCGAGCTCATCTTGTAGTGATACAATTTGATCGTCTCTTTCGTTTAACCTCTGAGTCAAAGCCACCATGATATCGCGTTGCTTGAGCAAGAGCTGTTTATATCTTCCTACCTGTGCTTTTTGGGCCTCGATTTGCTCTCTTTCCTTCTCAAGGTCTATCATTTTTTCCTTGTATTGCGCCCGAATTTTGTCACGCGTAACAGTTAGTGCTTGCCTAAATTGTGGCGATTCATGGATCAATTCCCCGTTTAGATGGTGACCACCTACTACCATTTGACTTTCTAGATCTGCGATCTTTTCCTCCAGCTTCTTCTTTTCCTGTTTTTCACGCATAAATTCAAATGATCGAGACTCCAACGCCCTTAGCGCAGCAACTTTGTCGGCTTCGGCTCGTCGTTTTTGATCTTCTAGTTCAAGAACCACCCTTTGGTCTACAACATTTTGACTCTTTAGCTCAAGTTCCTTGCGAAGGCGCTTCAACTCCCGCTGATATTTTCTCAATAATGAATTCTTATCGACATCTTCATTAATATGCGCATGGTTTCGAATATTCTTTGCCCTGTTGGCGAACTTCAAGGTGGACAATGTTTCAGCCGCTGAATCCATCGCTGGAGACACCATTGCTATCATGGTAGTCCTGCAATTTCCTCCCAGACTATCTTCTAGTATCCGAGTTAATTTACTGTCTCGATACGGTACATGCTGACGACCATCTGTGAGCGCCGCTATTACATTTCCAAGAGCAGAAAGAGATTTATTAATCTTCATGCTTTCTTGCAGTCTCGTACCAGATGCTCCAGATACTCGGACCCGTTCGGATCCAGCTAAATCCACAAGATTCAGTTTCGCAACACGAAACCTTTGTCGAACCATTTGCGATATAACATCTTCTTGAAGCTCATTTTTTCGAATAAGCGCTTCAAATTCCTCAACTGATATATCCTCTCCATTGGAGGGATTGATACATGATGTTTCGCATTGTTCTACAATCAGTTTAAGCACCGCGTGACTTCGACTACTGACTTGGTTTAACTTGGTAGTCCCTGTGGCACGACAGGAGGAACCCTGGGCCATCAAATGAAATATTTCTTGAGGAGATCTGACTATATATTCAGATAAACCGTCAACATAAATGCCTTTGCTGTTCTCTTTGTTTTTATCCTCTTCGCGAATGGTGAGGTTGACGCCATCTGGCTGTAGCAGATCATATATACAATCATTGTATATTTGAAGATAAGAAACTCGAACTAGAAAACGGTTTTCTGCAGAGGCTTTTTCTTGAATGTGAGTGAAAATCTGTTCAATGGCTCTAGGGACGATTCCGCGGTCTTCGAACGTGTCCACTGCACCTTCCATGGTATACGTTTTTCCAGTCCCAGTTTGTCCATATGCAAATATGGTGGCATTATACCCTTCTAAACAAGATTGAACAACAGATTTCGCTGTATTTTCATACAACTCCCGCTGGGTCGATCCGTTTCCATAAACCCTGTCAAAGCTAAATGAATGAGAAGAGCCCGAAACGGAAATGTCGGTGTCATTCTGTTTAATACTGGGTTGGTATTCTATTCCTAATGATCCTTTGATCTCCCTTTCGATCGGGGGTCTCACCCGAATAACTACCTGCACATGGTCATCCTCTTCCATTTCCATGACTTTTGATATTGAATAGTATCTCAATAATAATCTTTTTTATAATTTTTTGTAACGGCTTGAAATTATGACAGACCAAGACCAGCCTGAATTCGACAGCGAATCAGAGAATGAGGATGGGTATGATTCAGATGACCCAGAATCATGGGGCCCTTACTTTTGGAGGTAAGTGAATTCCTAATAATTCAATGCAGATTGTATTAAATATGCAGCAACCATCGAGAGGAAGAAGCATCACTACCGAGCAAAAGTCTTGATTATTTGAAGCTTGCTGGCTTTAAAATGTTCAGAAATCTTTCATTTGCTGGTGAAGTTATGATTCACTTTTTCGGTTTGAATAAATCCGAGTACCAATGGGTGCTAGATAGTGTGGAACGCGAGCGTAAAATGGAGGAAGGAGAAGAACTGGTGAGAAGGCAACAGGAGTTGTTGAAAAACAATAGAGTTATTGTTTGATAAAAATTAATAGTTCATAAGTGTCTTGAAATGTATTTTCGTAGTTTTTGAATGATTGGGTAATCAAGCAGATCGAGATCAAGTTCCACTTCACCCATCTCATTTTGTGGCAAAGTGATACCGTTTTTTTGGATAATCTCAATCACTCGATTGACTTTCTCTTCTGGCAGGGACTGAATATCTCTACCTAACCGTCGCTTTTCGTCAGGGGTGGCATTCCGTACCTGAAGGTTCGATTCCACCCTCAAAAGCTCCGACATTTTTTTGACTTGTTCCCGAAGTTTCTTCATATCCTTCTCAGTTGGACCATCTTCACTTTTTCTTCGTCGTTTATGTTTTCCTTCTGTATCGTCGTCAGTGGGATGATCCTCCGGATCGTATACAATTTTGGGAGTAGAGTGGCGTTTTCCTATTATACGATGCACCAAGCTTGATTGTGCAGGAGTACTAATAGCACTGGCTATTGGATCTTTCAACAGCGCCTCATATTTTTCTTGGTATTTATCCTGCAGCAAAACTGACATTCGATATACTTCGGTTCCTCTAGGATTGTAGTGAATCGCGTTGCTAAAAGTAAGCATGATGTCGTCGTTCATATCCTGGGGTGAAGAGTACACTCCTCCTGCATACTGACTCTTCACCGTCCCAAGATCCATAGCTCGCTCGATGATGGTGTGATAATCTAAAAGTCCAAGGGCTTGTGCGTTGACTGGCATACAAAACCATTTGCCAACATCCATCGACATAACCTCAGAAAGGATCTTTGCCAGCCTTTCGAGCACCACTCGAACAGATCGATCCACAGGTCCTTGAACATAATCAGATGGTTTCGACGAAAAAGCTGGTGGCGTAGTCGTAACCAAACCTAATTCCCGTGCCACTCTCCGACGTTGATCCTTTTTCTTTAAGCTATACTGTCGTTTCACATTCATCTCGCGAGTTTTCTCATCAAGCGTGCCTTCTAATGTGAATTTCCCTATCTTGTTCATTCCAATTCCAACTACTTTAACCTTAGAATCCCCATCCTTGGTAAATGTAATTGTAATATCTTTCTCCAAGTACTTGGTTTTGTTTCCGTTCGCCCCATAGACCACAAAATAGCCTGAAAAGCACTCTGTGTGTTGTGTATCGTCTTCATCGGTTTGAGATACTCGTTCATATTTAAAGGGTGCACATGCTATATGGTTACTAAAATCTGATTCCTGCATGCACCAAACTCCCTCCCATACGCCATCATTGCGAAACAGTCCTCGTAGTAATGGCTGCATTAGGAATGTTCCGAAAGATATGGACTACTATAGTTTTATTTAAAGGAATGGTACAGAAAAAAAAGTGATCGCAATCGCCTTGTTCAATACGGTACGGTCCCCTTACGAATGTATGGAACGATAATGAGTTCCTATAGTGATGAGCGTTCTGCCTGTTCGAACAACATGGAGAGATTCAATTTGGTGGATCAAGTAATGGATGAGATGGGTCTTGGTAGGTTTCATATTCTTCTTTTCCTTCTTGCTTCATTGGGTTATTTTGTGGAAGCAGCCGAAATGAGTATTCTGTCTTTGCTCTACCCCCAGTTTCTCGTCGAGTGGAATGTAGAACAAACAGAATTATCTATAATCGGGAGTCTTACGGGTGTTGGGATGATTTTAGGCACAGGATTTTTTGGAAGATTAGCAGATAATGCTGGTCGTAAAGTAGTATACCAGATAAGTCTCTCCCTTTGCATTATTATAGGATTTTTTAGCTCGTATGCCACTAATGTAGACCAATTCGCTGTTATGAGAATGTTTCTTGGCTTTGCCTATGGGGGCAATATCGTTTCCTCGTCAACCCTTTTATTAGAAAATTCACCTTCGATCTACCGAGGGTATTTGTCAGGTCTCCTTCAATTTGCCTTTGCTTTTGGTCAACTGTTTGTGATTATTGTTTCATGGATATTCATGGATAGTTTAGGATGGGCTTGGGTTGTTCGCATTATCTCGCTTGTTGGAACCCCTGTGCTGGTTGGGCTGTTCTTCATGCCAGGTTCTGTAAGGTTCTACATCATTAACGAACAATATGATAAAGCATACGACGCAGTTATATCCATGTGTAACAGAAACGGTTCTCCAGTACCTTCCTATTTTACGCTAGAAAACCTCGCTGGAATCAACACCAAAGAAATCAGAGTGGAGAAAAATATCTGTATTGATTTATCAAACTTGTTTGGAGAGCGGTCACTCCGTACTGTTCTAGTCCCCCTCATGTCGGTATGGATGTTGAACGCCTTCGGACATGGCCTGAATTCCTTTTTACCGGTAGAGTTGAAAGCAGTACTGGGTGGTGAATTTATACAATACAAAATAGCATTGGCTCAAGCAGTAGGCGCTTTTATAGGGGCGTTTGTTGTCTCTTATGTTTCAACTCGAATGAAGAGGATTACGGAGCTTCGCTTGGGGCTTTCCATTCTCGCATTTTGTGTGTTTTCTTTCTCTTTCCTTGCAGAACATGTTTTTTTGTTGATTTTCTTTGTGATGATTGAAAGTGTGGGAGTTGGACTTACTTTTCATGTGTTGTATACGTACACCCCAGAAGTGTTTCCCACATCTATCCGAGTCACAGCCTTTAGTATGTGTCAAATGGGCAATCGAATCGCACCTGTGTTCTCTCCCTTTCTTGTTACTTTTCTCAGTTCAATATCATTTCGTTTGTGTTCCATAGTGTACTCGATGATATTTGTTGCCGCTTTATTGGTAACCGTTTTTCTAAGAACTGAAACGTTTAATCAGAAAATGGTGGAGTCGCATGCGGAACAGGTTAATTCCGTAGACGATGGTTCTGACGAGTTTGAACTCTCAAGAAGATGCGCGTCTTCATCGTCAATTGATCTACAACAAGATGATTTAGCGGTGATTTAAAATAGTACTGAAAATAGCTTCAAAATAATGAAAACTTAGTGACAGCGTCCAGAAGTTTTGGAGGTTTCCTCTCTACAGCTGTACTGTTGTTTTAACACAACAATAACCGGTTTTTTTAAGCCACTACTGTTATAGTGGATAAATAAAAAAAAAAATGGCTTTTATTTTAATTTGTCCCACTCTAAGAAACGGAGGGGACCGCTCCGCCTATTGAAGGTAGATTGATCAAAAAAAGTTTGGTACAATCTAGTCGTTGCAGGTCGTCCTATTGTTTATCGTAGTTAGCATGGTGCGATGGACTCGAACTCAAGACTGTAACTTACCTTGCCCAGGGGCCATGCTGATTTTCTCTGTATTGTTCCAATTTAATTGCACCACCGCCGAAACGATGGTAAGTCATTCAAGGAAACCCACGCTTATAAAGGGGTCTTATACGGACTCTTACTAGTTATACGTACTATTGAATCGAAACCATTCAACGGCTACATTTAATGTCAACGGCTCGTTGTTCAAACAGAAAACAATGTGGGATTCGGACGCGGACAAATACTGGAAAGAGAAGCAAAAGAATCAGCGACGAGTGAAACTTCAAGCAATTGCCATAGGCTTGTTCCTTGTAATTGGGTTGTGGTCCGTGTATGTACAGTTTATTAAAGCAGAACTAGACTCTCATCCATTAATCAACGCGACCGAGGGGGAAATTTTGTACGCACCAGATGTATTGATGGGCTGTCGTACATCATGCAGGGAACTAGTGACAGCGAAATGCAATAATATTTGTCGATTTACTCATGCCGAATTGCCTCGACCTAGTGTCCATCGTGCCTGTCAGGGTCCATGTGTGAAGATTGGTCTTCAGTCTTGTGAAGTGGCTACTCTTGAGTCGGAAGCCAAACGAAGTAGCTGCCGTCAAGAGGGACAGCAGTTGTCGTACTCGACGTGTCTAGATTATCAAAATGCACTTCCGAAGCCGAGAATGCACCAGGTGTGCAATATTGGAACTAAAGTATGGGAGTACACGTGTCAGACTGTTTCAAAATGTTTACAAGATTCATAAAAGCAGTTTAAAAATTTAATTAATTAAGTAATACTAAGAGAAATTCAAAAAAAGGAACGGTAATTACTATTCTTGCTGTGGGTGTTTTCAAAATGATTGGAATGAGGAATTTTAAAAGTTTAACAGAAAGTCCAGGTTGGTTTGATTCTTGCTTTTTTCGGGTGTGTTTTCAGGATTGGAGCATGTCTTCGCATACGTTTCTTTGAAAGCAATAGAGTACACTCCAGCATGGGTCAACGAAATCCTCTCGCATCGTTTATTGTAAGCGTATGGCCGCAAATTCCACAACAACGAAGTATAAGGAAACCAACTGACTCGGGCAATTGTAGTAAATGCGTAAAGGATGGTGTAATCAGCCATCCCTAGAATCATCCATTCGACAGCTGTACTTTTAGTTATATCTCGCATCGCCTCAATCTTCGCTTGTGCGGATTCGCGACCTGCTTGACTCGCATGTCGATCGTCAGAGCTATGCCGGGGAGCTTCCAGGAGCATAATTAACTTATCCCCGTATACATGTTTGGCCTTTTCCCTGTCCCGGGCACTATCACACGCAAAAACGAATCTCGGAGCAACCGATTGGACATTGGAGGAGGACTCGTAGAGTTTATTGGCGCATTCAAGGGAGCTGTACTGAGCTTTGGTAACTTTTACTCCGCCGTCTACAGTGCTGTTATGGTGCAATGCATCATCACCTACGCGCATCTGAATTGCTACTGTTACAAATTGACTTAAATATTGTTGTATTTCTCTCACACTCATAGATGTGACTTTCCCTTCTATCCACCAATTATACTTCAGATCTAAAAAAGAGTTAAGTGGCTTTAATCCAATCCGTATCGCACATCCAGCTGTTTGAGCCAGTCCAAGTTGTTTCGTGTTGTATCTGATATTGTTGGCTTTAGATACTCCCATACAATAATCACTGTTGATACAAATACGTTGACCTTTTGTGTGAAGAGCATTTCCTTTCCAACATCGCGGAGAATATCCATCCATGATCTCTCTGCATTGCTTTCCTCCTGGAAAACCGCGTTTCTCGTAGCAGTCATTGGCTACTTTCGGTGCAATATCCAACAAAGAAGACCCCAAAAGGAAATCTGGGAGCTTAAACACCATATCAACCCCGGGCCAAACAATTTGCAGTGGTCGTTTATGTTGCATCGCGTAGAAAAACCCAGTAATGATTCCTCCTAGCTTGTCACCTAAACCATGGGACTCGGCCCGAACAATAAGAGGAGGTCGTTTACTTCCCCCATTCTTTAAATCTTCGCCCCACTGACGAAACGATTCAATAAAGAATTCGCATTTCGCCTCAACTTCTTGTGGGTATTTATTTTCAATTGTATCTGAGTTGTTCCCATTTTTTAAGGCAAGAGTCGTCACACCGAATTCTCCTGAAAAGGTCATAGTAACCTGTGAAAATATAGGATTCTCGCTGTAACTGACATAAGCTAATACGATAATTAGAGTTAGACCCAAGCCCAGAATCATGTATGGATGCCCCATCTACGAAAGGAGCGGCGAGAATCACTACCTATTTTTTATAACCCAAAATGTTGTCAGTTATTAGAGAAAAGACTCTTCTTCGTCGGTTTGCTACTTTGGCAACAGATGTGAGCGGATTGCGTGTATGGATTACATCTCCGTTTGATAAAAAAGAAACGGTTCCTATTTATATCGGTGATCATCCGGACGCAGTTGAATCGTCGTTGAGAAGAGGCTTCCAATGTGAAGCTCGTTTGGATGTTGCTCTAAGGGAGCTGCCTTTGCGGGTATTACTGTCTCAAGAAGCCCCCGTTAGGATCTTACTTGGAAGAAATGGTAAACAAGAAATGTATCTGTTGCCGAAGATTAATGAAACTATTGAGAAGAGCATTGATATATTAGATTTACAGAAACGGTCAAAGTGGACCAAACGACTTTTGATGGTCTCCAACCCGAATCTTTCTTTTAATGGAATGGTATCTGAATTGGAAAAAGTATCCCCAATTGGAAAAACAGATCTAAATGCATACCTGCAATCCCTTCATGATACGGGAATCGTTTTTTGGGACAAATCCAGAGACTTGATTCTGGTGAGACCTTATAACGCATATGACTATATGGAGAAGCGTATGACTTCATCGTCTCATTCAAAGAAAGAAAATAGTGCGGGGGCCGTTCGATGGGGCATAGCAGCAAGTGTCTTGGGAGGTTCTGGCTTTTTGTTTTACCTTACTTATTTTTATTTGAGTTGGGATATCGTTGAACCAATTACCTTCTTTGTGGGATCGTCATTGTCCATTGTCGGGTATTTTTGGTGGTTGTTTACTGAAACACCACTGCAGTACAATAGAATTCTAAGAATAGCGCTGCAACGACTAAGCTAATTAATATTTATCACGTTTTTTTCAGTTTCATCTTCCAACATTTTATAGTAAGCTACGCAGGCCGCTTCGACGTAGTCTAGAACCCCATCATATGAAACACCTGATTCATCATCTACCAGGCCATTTTGGATTATGGTAGCTGATGGTAGATATTCCTTCGCTGTTGTATCTGGTGCTCCATAGCTAGAAGGATATAAGATCACTTTCCCAAGTTTGCCCACCTTCATGATGTCGATGAACCACGATTTTTTTCAGTTGCTAGTTTTTTTTCTGCTCCACTTCTTTGTTCATATTTAGTGCACACCTCTTTTTTCGTTTGGAGGAGGCAAAATCAATGACTGGGATTCTGAGGACATTGATTTGGAAGAATGTGCTCCTAAAGCGACGCCAGCCAACAGGCACTTGCTTAGAATTCCTAATACCTTTGGTGTTTATATTTTTGTTTGTCGCCTTGAAGAGTAACACAGATGTAGTTACTGTTGCTGAAGGATGGTCACAGCAAAATGTGGACGTTCAAAACTGCGGTTTTGAAGTGCCTCCTGAAGGGAAAAACAAGACGTGTAATTATCCTTACTCAAAATGGACCACCAAGGTGACTCCTTGGACACAACTGGGAGCGAATTTTGATGGTAGATGGTCCGGTCATCCTTTTGCGAAGCTTTTCTTAGCAACTGAAAATGAAGGCGGGCAGAAGATTATTGATATGTTTAAATTATGGGTTCAAAATGTTGGAACTATTGAGGGGGGAACCTCGAATTTTTTCAACACTTCGACATTTGTTGTTGGCAATGGAACAAATAGCGAACTGACTTCGTATCTGAAAAGCAAAGAGTATGGAGCTCCATTTTCTTCCAATAGCCCAGAATGCGTTGCGGCGATTGTATTTAACAAGATGGACTTTGAAAATGCTCAGTTTGAATACAGCATACGACTCAACACCACTTCTGAGAATCCAACTTTTCGAGCTCCAAGGTCTGATCTCAGACCAACCTCAGGTGTCCAGCAAGCTATTTTATGGTCTTCCTCTAGCCCAAATCCACGCTATATTCAAAAGAGTTTTATGACATTGCAACAGTTGGTGGATTCATTCATTATTGATGTAGCCGATGGCAAAATGTATAAAGGTTTTTCAAGTTTGACGTATGCGAATATTTCTAATTCAGAAATGTTTCAACCGTTTGGTGCTACTTTTATTCCATTTCCGACTCGTGGATATCAATGGGACGAATTTTTTGACTATGTTACCGAAGTTTTCAGTCTTGCTTTCATATTGATGTACTTGTATCCGGTAGCTAAAGTTCTATCAGTATTAGTGCGAGAGAAAGAGAGTAGGATGAATGAAATGCTTAAAATGATGGGAGTTGCTGAAGAATTCATCATTCTCTCATGGTATGTGACGTATGCATTCTTTTTCCTAGGATTGGCATTGCTGGTTGCTATTGGAGGTACTGTCATTTTGCCGAATTCTTCGTTTGGAATGATATTCCTTTTGTTTTTCCTTTTTGGAATAGGCTCTATGGCTTTCTGTTTTGCTGCTAGCACCTGTTTTTGGAAATCAAAGACTGCCTTTCTGGTGGGTGACATCATGTACTTCATGGGTTATTTTCTGTATTATTTTGTCAGATCTGAATCGATTGATCCGAAACCTTTTCTACCGCTCTTGTTTCCTCAAGTGGCATTTGCACTCTCAATTCAAATTACGGCCCGATTAGAGTCTGCTGGCGCTGGAGCATCCTTTGAAAGTGCGAATGAACCTATCGATGGATTCACCTTGTCGTACGGAATCTTCATGCTCGTTGTTGATTTCATTTTATGGACTTTAGTTGGATGGTATCTTTCAAAAGTTATCCCTCAAGAATTCGGAACAAGTCGTCCATTCTATTTTATGTTTATGCGAACTAACAGTGAGAATCAAGGTCAAGTCGACACTGACTCGTCGCTTCCTTCATTACCAAGTTACGAAAAAGTGGAATCATCGCTTCAAGTCGGAATCTCAATTCGAAATCTACGTAAAACATTCGACACTCCTGGAGGCGTGAAAGTTGCTGTGAAAGGAATGAATCTAGGTAAGTTTCAATCTGAAATAGAAAATGGAAAAAACTGACATAAAGCTAGACATTTACAAAGGACAAATTCTTGCGCTATTAGGACATAATGGAGCTGGGAAGACGACGATGTTGCAACTGCTAGGAGGAATGCTCTCTCCTTCTTCCGGAGATGCTGTTATCTTGGGCTTAAGTCTGAAAGAGGATATGAAAAAGATTCGATCCAATCTTGGATTTTGTCCGCAGCATGATGTTTTGTACGACGATTTGACTGTTTCAGAACATCTTTCTTTTTATGGTTCAATCAAAGGGCTTTCAGGACCAGATTTGACAGATTCAATTGTTTCAAGTATTCTTCAGGTAGGACTAGTGGATAAAACAAACGTTGCTGTGAAGGCGCTTTCAGGAGGTATGAAACGGAAACTAAGTTTAGCAATCGCATTGGTTGGCGACGCAAAAGTTATATTCGTAGATGAACCGACAAGTGGTGTTGATACGTGGTCTCGTAGATCCATGTGGGAAGTATTGCAAAACAATCGGGAGGGACGTGTGATTGTACTTACTACCCATTTTATGGATGAAGCCGATTTGTTGGGAGATAGAATCGCCATTATGGCTGAAGGAGAGCTCAAGTGTTGTGGTAGTTCTCTTTTTTTGAAAGATCAATTTGGGGCTGGGTATTTGCTGACTATGGTAAAAGGCGCAAACGCAAACGTATCGACTATTAAGAAGTTAATCAGTGAATCGGTTTCAAATGCAACGCTTCAAAGTAATGTTGGAACCGAAATTGCCTTTAAGTTACCTACCTCGGCGCTTCCAAAATTTGCAAAGCTTTTTCGATCCCTCGATTCTTCGCCAGATGTAGCTCAATATGGTATTTCTGTGACAACATTAGAAGAAGTTTTTCTTCAAGTGGCTCGAGCAGATGATCAAAAGGCTGACGAAGGGGACTTTAAACAACTAGATATATTGACTCCCCATGTTGAAAGGGAACCAGCTGAATCTTTGTTGGAAATAGATGATGTTGGGCCTGTACGAGAATTTGCATTGCAATTTTCCGCCTTGTTCGTCAAGCGATTTCATTATTCAAAACGAGATAGACGGGCATTCTGTTGCTCCATTTTATTGCCGGTGTTACTTTTTGCCGTTGGATTAATCACCTTGAAGTTTCAACCCATTGGAGAAGATTTGGCAGCGTATACACTGTCTACTGGTGACATGAATCCCTACTTGGGAGTGATGGAGTTTGATGTCAATGAAGTTGAAACCACTCGCATTACATCACAGGATAATTTCATTGACAACGAACTGTTGCGTACTTCCATTAATACATCGAAGTATCAAGGTCTTCGCACTATTTTTTCACACGAGTACCAAGATGGATTTGCCACTGAAGAAGAGTGCAATGCCAGTGGTGGTTGTGTCAATCCAACAACAACAGTTGAAGGTATATCTGTATTGCAATTATGCGAAAATCTTATATATGAGCCGCCTAGTTTGAACGGCTCCTCATTATACGCATCAGTTACTATTATTCCTAAACCTGCATCGTTACCGTATAGTTGTCTGATAGCTTCTTTTGAGACATCTGAGACTTCGATAAGTCCAGTATACGCCTCAGTCCCATGCTCGGAAGAAGGAAGTGCCTGTATGATGTTAGAGAGTGAGGTTCAAGGAACAAAAGTGTGTCTACCTGCTGGTTGTTTTTCCGATATAGATTCTTACATTGATGACATTGTTAGTACAATTCAGCGTGGAAGCAATGCTGACGAAGATGAATTAATCAACCAAGCACTGCTACTCACTTGTGAAGGCGAGTTGTGCAACAGAGGCCCATCAAATCTGTTTGAATCAAGTGTTTGTCGCACAAGTGACAGCTGCATCAAAAATTCTTTTACTGCGTATCGCTTGAACGCTTCTGACGGTCTATCCATATATTCAGCTGAAGAATCGTTGTATTGTACTAGACGAGAACTAGGTGAAAACATGTGTCAAGTGTCTGGACTTCCCGGCACGATCACAGATATAGTATCCGAATTCGTGATTGATCAATTTACTTCCATTATTGATGCTAACTTCACGTGTACTGATCCTTCTGTGAACTGTAGTTATTTGGCATTTGAAGGCAATGTAAGTACCACATGTCTGGTGGACTCGTGTGCCCAGTTAAATTCAACGCAACTGGAGGCATTTGGATTGAATGTTTCATCTGGACTGAGGTACAACTGTGATACTGCTAATACCACATGTGACACGTTGGTGGATTTAGGATTCTTGAACGTTTTGACATCGCTGAACTTTAACACGTCTGATTTAGCATCCAATAGTAGTTTTGGAGACGATGCCATTGCAGCCTTCGACAACCTTGTTTCTTCGCTTGGCAATATCACAAATGATTTAACAGATGTATTTGTGGTTGCTTTCCAAACTCAAAATTTTACGGCTCTTGAAAACATCACAAATGGCGTCCTGACGTCTGACTTTATTAACGAGTTGATCGTGAATGTGACAAGTGATATCGATGTGACTCAATTTATTCTTGACAATCCTGCTCTTTTACAACTAATATTCGAGAGTCTTTTGAATGTCACCAACACGCCTGTCAATTGTGAATCTTCGTGCTTGCTGACCCAGCTGTCTATTCCTGGTGGCTTGTATTGTGTACCACTTGGATGTGAATCTGATTTTCAGTTGAACGGGTTTCTTTCGCTCTTACCTGAAGGGACATATTTCACATGTGATGGAGATAAGTGCAATGATAAATGTAGTGCATTGTCAAATTGTAAGGATCCTGCATTTCAACCCAAGAGTTTCAACGGTTCTGCATTGATAGTGGACGATAGCCTTTGTCCTTCGTTGCCTCTGCGGTTTTCATACATCGCACTCATTAACTCCACCGCGTCTCATGGTGCTCCAGTAATAGCAAATTCAGTTCACACAGCACTTCTGCGCACCAAACTTGGCGAACAATTTCCAGACTATGTAACTCCTATTCTTCCACGAATCACCACGAACTCTCATCCGCTACCTTATACTGCAAGCTTAGAAACAATTATTGACGGATTTGTTGCATTTACAGTTGCAATATTTTGTTTAATAGCGTTCGCGTTTATTCCTTCGTCTGTTGCAGGATATGTTGTTCAGGAACGAGAAGCCAGTCACAATATTAAGCATCAGCAGTTTGTATCAGGGGTGGGTGTGATCCCATACTGGCTATCATTATATGCGTTTGATATGGTTGCCTATTTAATCCCTTTCGGAGTAAGTATCCTTTTGATCCTAGCATTCGATGTGAGGGCATTTCTTGACAATGATACATTGGGTGCTGTTGTGTTGCTTCTTTTTGGCTATGGATGCGCCATTATACCTTTCGCATATTTACTTTCGAATATGTTTCAGGTTCATACTAGTGCGCAAAACATGGTGCTGATGATAAGTCTGTTGACTGGCTTGATTCTCATGATTGCTTCGTTTGTTATGGACATTATCGATAACCAGAATACGAATGAGTTGAACGCAGACTTGAAAGCTCTTTATCGTGTTTTTCCAGGGTATTGTTTAGGTGATGGACTTCGGAACCTTGCGATTTCTAGTGTGTTATCAGGTTTTGTGGGTCCATCATTTGTTCTTCCATCTCCTTATGAATGGGATATTGCTGGAGCTGACATCACGTATTTATTCATCGAAAGTATCCTATTCTTCTCCATTGTTGTTGCCATAGATGCCATTAAAGCGTATAATCTGCATCTGTCTCCGAGGTCTTCTGCATCGCAAGTTGATGAGTTGGAGATCGACGAGGATGTCTTAGCCGAAGAAGAAAGGGTACATCAAGATGATGGGGACATGATTCGAGTGCTAGACATGCGCAAAGTCTACAAGAAAGGAAAAGTTGCAGTAAATGGAGTCTCTTTTGGTAAGTTGGTCATGGATTCGTTCCGTGAAAAGAAATTCATTTTTAAAACTTAGGAATTCCTGCCGGTGAATGTTTCGGATATCTCGGTGTAAATGGAGCCGGGAAAACGACAACGATGAAGATGCTGACGGGAGACATTTCTCCCAGTTCGGGATCTGCATTTCTTGGCGGATTTGATTTATCAAAGTATCCAAGGCAAGCAAGAAAGTTAATTGGTTACTGTCCTCAATTCGATGCCCTTTTGCCCCTTTTGACGGTTCGTGAGCACTTGGAACTGTTTGCTGGTATTAAGGGTCTTTCTGGACTTGGAAAGAAGATGGCTGTCAAAGAGTTAATGGAGCGTTTGACATTATCGTCGTTTTCTAATAAGCTCGCTGGGTCCCTTAGTGGAGGAAACAAGCGTAAACTAAGTGTAGCTGTTGCAATGATAGGGTCTCCTCGTATTATGTTTCTGGATGAAGCGTCTACTGGTATGGACGTTGTATCCAAAAGGTTTATGTGGTCTGTTATTGAAAGTATGACCTCTGGAAAATTCAACAATGTGAAAACGGCAGTAGTTCTCACCACTCATTCAATGGATGAATGTGAAGCCTTGTGCTCGAGAATTGCAATTATGGTTTCAGGAAAGATTCAAATGCTGGGATCCATCCAGCATTTGAAATCAAGATTTGGCAAAGGTATTATGATAGGTGTAAAATTGTTGATTCCCACTCGACAGGATGCATTAAAGCGAATGAAGAATCGCCCTGACCTTCCGGACACTGTTGCGTTGGACAGCATTGGTCACTGCGCTACATTGCTCGGCAACATTAAGAAAGGAGAAGATATCCTCAACGACCCGACAACCTATATATATCAGCAGCTGAATCAAGAAATATCTATGGCAACACTGGTTGAATGGTGGATACTTGATGAGTATCGGGAACAAGTGATATTCTTTATGAAGCAAAAATTTGATGGGCCAGTGACTGTACTGGAGCAACACGAGGCACAGCTGACGTTCGGAATATCGAATTCTAAACTAGCCCAGACTTTTGAGATATTGGAATCGTCCAAGATTTCACTACATATTCAAAATTACTCGGTTTCTCAAACGTCACTCGAACAAATTTTCAACTCGTTGGCCAAAAATTCAAATAATGAAATTTAGGAATCGTATTCAATTTTCTAAAAACATTCGTGCAATATTTTAATCAGAATCATTTGTTTGTTAGGTTGTATACGTTGCTAGCATTCGGAGTTCAATAACCATTTGCCATGCTAAGGAATGTGTTTTAAAAAATTGGATTGGATATTTTTGTTTGGTTTAGCATGATAGCAGAGGTAGCGATGCAGCAATGGCACAAGCACGAGTACGCGGAATGTCTTAAAAGTTTAAAGGAGATATCCGTTGATGATTCTACCTATAAAGTGGATCATAATACTGCGTTGGCCAGGTACAAAAATGGAGAGTTTGATCGTGTCGACCTAATCAAGACCCTGCAGGCGCTATCCGTTGAAGGAGTATCAGAAAAGCGATTTCAGCCCGAAGCATGTTTCGCCATGTACAACCTTGCCGTCATTCATGTGGAAGAGAGGCAGCTTCGAACAGCATTGACTTTACTGGAAGACTTGTTTCAATATATTGATGCGATTGATGAAACGATCGCTCTCTGTATTTGTTTTCTGCTCCTGGATGTTTACATAATGATTGGGGCTGCTGACGGATGGTTACACGAGAAAGCTCAAAGCGTAGTTGATTACTTGGAAAAACCTCACATGTTTAATGACGGAAATTCGACCATGTCTTCTAATCAACAATGTAATGTCAAGTCCCGTTTGACTGCATACAAGACCAAGTTAGCTCTTCTGCAAGGATTAGGCCCAATACCTCCTCTTGAAAACGATATAAAGGACGATGCATCCATCTTTGGTGTGACATCCGAGAAACCTTTGACTGGAATATCAGAATGTCTAAACGCAAACATCTTGCATCAATCTGGTAACGAGTTCGAGAGTCTTTCTTTATTGGAGGAGGCTCGTAAAAAAGGACTGCCGAATATGTACTACTTGAATAATGTTGGATGTATTCATTATTTTTCTGGAAGATACAGTTGTGCAGCTGTTTATTTCGCAAGAGCTCTCCAGTCAGATGAGAGGAGGGAGGAGGTCCTTTGTAATTTGGGCGTTCAGTTATTGCGTAATGAACTTCCTGTACTGGCATATGATTGCTTCTTCAAAGTAGCTGGGATTAACTACAACAGACCTCGTGTTTGGATTCATATTGCTGAGTGTGTAGCCATGTCACATAGTGCTGAAGGAGGTCTCCGCACAATGGATTCAGTTTCTGGTCAAGGGTCTGCGAGAAAGATTCATCTGAATGCTAAAAGTCTACCTCAAAAGAAAAAGAATGCCACAAGACTTCCTCTAGACATGGGGTTGCGTGCAACTGTTAACGTGTTATACATTGTCAGTAAGGACTTGTTGAATAGTAATAGTTCTGATGAATCAGACATATTGCATCTCAGAACTCTAAAATATACTGCCCTTCTTTTGAGAGCCTATTTAGCGCTTTGTCAAGAGAACTGGTCTTTGGCGTACAACACGTCTGAAGAACTCATCAAGAATTTGACTCAGTCAAAGATTCCAAAAGTCAACTCAATGCTTGTAGTGGCGCACACTTATTGTGCGGAATCACGAATTCGTTTGGGTCTTAGTGGAGATACAATGGATCACCTTCGCAAAGCCTTAGATTTTGAAATTGAGGAGCTGAAACTCACCAAGAACCAATCTTCGGTGCAGATGAAATCCACTTTGTGCGTCAATATGGCTCTCGTTAAACTCATTGCTGGTGATCTCGTTGAACCAGAAAACCTGCTGCACAAAGCCATCGAATTCTTGCCTTCATCTCTCCATGCGATGCGAGCCTTAATATACCTCTACTTGAGACGAGGGGACATTGATAGGGCGAAAAGAATATTGAAAACCACCTAACATTATATATATATATCATTGCCGGTATGTTTTTAATTTATTTCTTAGATGGTGTTGACGGCTTTTTACGTTTCAAGCTTGCGTCAACTTTTCTTTTCTTTTCTACCGTTTCCCCTGTACAACTATTAATTCATGACATCGCTTGAAAACGGGTAACGTACCAGATGGTTCATTGTTCCTCGATTGTTCTTGCTCCTTTCTAATGTCGTCTTTCAGTTTATGCATATGATCCCTCTGTTCTGTCACTTTATCATACATATGGCAAAGCTGCTTCACGCGATCATCCTTCCTTAAATCGTTACGAATAACGCAGCGAAGAGCCTGCACTGTTATTTCGTCGCCGTATGAATACCGCAATGCTTCATTCGTCATCCCGGTGATATATTCCAAAACAATGTTATTCATCAAATCCAACGCCTCAGGTAATTGCTCTCTGGAATCACCGAAACCGTACATAACACTTGACACTACAACAAGCATTAGAATACTATTTCATCAGGACCGCCTACTTACGCTCTTTTCGAAAGTCATCCATATCCCCCTTTCCCATGGTTTGTGTTGACAACCTTTGTTGCCACGTGCGTGATGATTTCTTAATATGAAGGAGGTTAAAAATCAATGGGTTGTTAATAAAAATGACAATTTTTATAAATAAGAATAGCCCCCCAGCTCTCTATCTTATTCAACGGATCTATACTCGTTTTAGTACGGGTTTTCAAAACAATACTCGTTTTAGTTTTATGCTGGGCCCACGTTTCTTGACTGTGAGCGACATGGACTCCCATGTTTATACGTTTACTGTTGTTGCTGGAGGAATTGCAATATACAATAGCTTGGAACTTTTCTTTATGCTTTACACTTCATTTAGACGATACAATAGCCTCTATTTTGCCTCTTTGCTGACAGCGTCTTTTGGAGTACTGTTGTTTGCAGTTGGATTTCTTGACCTATTCTTTGAAATTTTCATTGATAATAGTACCATAGTTCGCCCACTTGTTGTCCTTACCATCGGGTGGTATGGAATGATCACAGGGTTCGCATCAGTGATGTATAGTAGATTACATATTGTTAGATGCGATCCTCAAATAATTACTTGGGTTTGGCGATTTATGATGTTCAACGTTTGTTTTTCGCATTTCCCTACAACGGTTTTTACCTTTGGAGCCAACATTTCAGGGACCGACTTTTGGGTTGATGGATACGCTATCATTGAAAAAATCCAAATGACCTTATTCTGTATACAAGAGGTGACACTTGGACTTCTTTATCTTTACTATATCAGGGATACATCCGGCTGCAATAAAAAAAAAACATTGCTTCTCCAACACACCGTAAGTATTCTTTTGAAAACATGGCCCAAAGTTAATTCTCCGCATATAGTTTCACGTAAACATTTTTGTTTTATTTCTAGATTTAGTGATGCTTTGTCTTGAATACGCAGGTTTCTATAACTACCAGATAATGCTCAAGGTAGTCGTGTACTCCATCAAGATTAAGCTTGAATTCTTTGTACTCCAAATATTATCAAATTCCGTTCAAGGAGCAAACTCAGTATCAAAGGTGCGAAAAATAGCCCCTGTTATGAGCAATCAAATCGAGAAAAGCAGTCTAAGCAATTAGCGTATTCTGAACGACCCACTTCGACATAACTAAGCTCGCTCAGTCTAGAACTTCCGCCATTTAATTAAAATATGGGAAAAGAGTGGAAGCTTTTTATGACCATGTTCAACAGTTATATGCAGATGTAGCGTTGGACAAAATACATTCGCTCGCTGTTCCGGTATCAGCCCAGTGTTATAACAATCAAACTCTTAACATCGTTATAGGAATTTGGGCTAGTTTGTGGGAACCTTTGGCCAACTTTGAACCAGGAAATATTGTAAGTGAGACAAAAGGGAAACTAGCGAGTTTTCTCTTGAATGAATTTGTTTTCATGGTATTGAGGGACAACCGGGCCTCTGACAGTGCAAATGACGCAAACAACCTATCAGTGAGACAGCGACTGAATTATTTCATTGATGGACAGTTTCAATACCTCTGGGACAC
>Ga0105053_10002869_pt1 | contig 26456 bp, 21 predicted proteins | sample BON01_FD_78093 | JGI IMG/M metagenome (GOLD analysis project Ga0105053, IMG submission 78093) | Freshwater microbial communities from Lake Bonney liftoff mats and glacier meltwater in Antarctica - BON-01 | ecosystem: Environmental > Aquatic > Freshwater > Ice > Glacier meltwater | place: Lake...
CAATGGACTCTCGGAACCTACTGCCAAGACGGCGCTGGGGATTGTGTTGAATTCAGCTGAGCGACAGGCTTCATCCTTCGCACCGGCAATGTTCAAGGCCATTCCCGGCGCTCGGGCACTCGCTGCCCGCACGGGCTCAGAGTTCGGCGCCGCCACCGGAATCATTGCCCGCCTGATCGAACAGACCCCCGGCGGCAAACGCGTCGTCGCACAGACGATGATCGGCTCGCTCCACACGATCGGCCTGGACCACAAGGCGATTGGCCACCTGCTGCCATCGATCTCAACCTTCATGGAAGAGAAATACGACATGGTCGGCTTCGGGCATCTCGGCGACCTGATCGGCCATGATCTGGACGCGGAAATCAGCGCGGCCAAAGCGGCCTGACCTGCCAATCAGTTTCGCACCCACCAAATAAAGCCGCCTGACCGGGCGGCCTTTTTGATTCGTGCTGCTGAGGGCCCAACCCGCTTGCCGGGCCGGGGCTCTTTTCTTTGTCCGCGCGTGTGGTTACAGCGGTGCCAGCTGAATTGAACGAGGAGACGAGATGCGAACCGACACCGGACTGCGCGCCGACGAAGCATTGGCACTGGACCTGATGGCCGCGATCCGCGCTGACGCCGAAACGCGTTGCGCCCCGGACAAGGTGGAACTGGTCTCCGTGACGATTGACGTCACTGGTGCGGATGTGACCGGAACGCCAACATTCACTGCGCGAGTAGACCGCAAGACACGCACGGTGCTGTTCACCGGCGGCTCCGCCACGTGCGGCGACCAGATCGTGATGACTGCGACAGCCGTTTACCGGATCGCGTCGGCCTAAGCCTACATCGGCGTATCGCGCAGTTTCAACAGGTCAGGGAAGTCAGGATCACGTTTCTCGGCCCGTGCTGCGAAGGCTTCCTGCATGTGCGGCGGCGGTATCATGCCGGCGTTCCAGACACCGATATAATCCAGCGTGTCAGCGGTGTTGTGATCGCGAGCGTAATTGATCATCGTCTTGCAGCCGGTCACCGTCAGCGGGTCCTTCGACGCGATCTCTTTTGCTGTTGCGAGAACGTGAGCCAGCACGTCCTCGTGCGTTTCGAAGACGTCGTTGACGAGTCCGATTTCCTTGGCTTTGGCGGAATCGATGCGCCGGCCCGTATAGGCCATTTCCTTGACCCAGCCCTCGGGGATGTAGCGCTGGAGACGCGGGAAGGTGCCGACATCGGCGGTCATCGCGATGTTCGTTTCCATGATTGTGAAGAAGGCGTCCTTCGTGCACCAGCGAATGTCGCCGGCGGAGATCATGTCGATGGCGCCACCGATGACGCCGCCCTGGAGCGCAAAGAGCACCGGTACGCGGGCCTCTTCCAGTGCGTTGAAGCTGGACTGAATCTGGCGGATGTTGGAGCGGAAGGCTTCGGCGGCGACATAGCGGTCGACCTTGCCGCCGCCCTCGCCCGAGCCGAAGACAGCGAGGTCCATGCCGGCCGAGAAGTGCTTGCCGGTCGAGGAGATGACGATGCAGCGGGCGCGCGCATTCATGTCGATATCGCGGACGATGGCAGGCAATTCGTTCCAGAATGCCTTGTTCATCGTATTCATCGCTTCGGGGCGATTCATCTTGATGTGGGCGACCTTGTCTTCGATCGTGACGGCGAAGGCTTCGTAGGTTTTCTGCAGCATGGAGCGTCTCCTCGGTTTGGCCGAAGTCTAGCACGGGCCAACGTACAGGCCAGATGTGACGCTGGGGGAAGCCTCAGGCGAGGACGGATTCGGCCTTGTTGGGCCGCATCAACAGGGTCGTGATCGCCTCGTCGACACTGATGTCGCCTTCGATGACGGCGGCCACAGCGGCGCAGATCGGCATGTCGACGCCGTGCTTGGCGGCGAGCTTGCGCAGGACCGGGGCAGTGGCGACGCCCTCGGTGACGCTGTTGCGGCCGGCCATGATGCTGTCGAGGCTTTCGCCGCGCCCGAGGGCAAGGCCGCAGCTCATGTTGCGAGAGGTTTCCGACGAACAGGTGAGCACGAGATCGCCGAGGCCGGACAGGCCAGCCATGGTTTCGCGCTCTGCGCCGAGGGCGAGGGCGAGCCGGGTCATTTCCGCGCTGCCGCGAGCGATCAGGGCAGCATGGGCGGAGCGGCCGAGCCCCTTGCCAAGCGCGATGCCACACGCGATGGCGAGCACGTTCTTCACCGCGCCGCCAATCTCGGCGCCAAGCAGGTCGCTGGCGAGATAGGGCCGGAAAGTGGGCGTGGAAATGGCCTGGATGAGTTCGGTGCCGATGGCTTCGTCCTCGACGGCGAGTGTCACCGCCGTTGGAAGTCCCTTGGCGACATCGATCGCGAAACTGGGACCGGACATGACGGCGGGGCTGGCCTCGGGCAGTTCTTCGGACAGGACATCTGTCATGAAGTCGCCGGTAGCGAGTTCGATCCCCTTCGAACAGAGGACCACAGGCGTGCCGGGCTTGATATGGCCCTTCAGCGCGGCCAGCGTGGCGCGTGTATGCTGTGCCGGAGCGACCGCGAACAGGGCGTCCTGATCGTAGAGATCGCAGAGGCTGGTCGTGGCCCGCAAGGCGGGCTTCAATGGCACCCCGGGCAGGAACACCGTGTTTTCGTGGATGTTATTGATCGCCTCGGCGACCTCGGCCTCTAGGCACCACAGGATCACGTCCTGCCCGTCGCGGCAGAGCATCTGGGCGATGGCCGTGCCCCACGCGCCGCCACCGATTACGCCTATCCTGTGGAAGTGTGTCGTCATGTGCCGACATTGGGACATGTTGCGATTCCGGGCAAGAGTCCGGTGGCGGTGACCTCAGGCTGGGGGCGGTGCAACAGAATTCAGGCGAATCCGGCCGCCGACAACCATCAGCGCCGCGAAGGCCGCAAATCCGGCACCTGCCAGGAAGGTTGCACCTGATCCCACCTGGTCCCAGAGCAGGCCAGCGATGACGCTGGCAAAGAGCATCGCGATACCGGTCGTTAGATTGAACAGGCCGAAGGCGGAGCCGCGCAGGTGCGCGGGGGCATGGTCAGCAACGAGTTTTGCGAGCAGGCCCTGGGTCATCGCCATGTGTAATCCCCATAGCGCGGTGCCGAGGAAGGCCCCGACCAGGCCCGGAACATAGACGAGGCTGATGTCGGCAACGATCAGCGCAAGCAGCCCCAGGAGCAATAGCCTGGTGGCGGGTACGCGGTCTGACAGGATACCGGCCGGATACGCACCGAGCGAGTAGACGACATTCATGACCACGAGGACCAGTGGTGCGAGGAGAAGCGGCAGTCCCTCTGCATGTGCCTTGAGGATCAGGAAGGCTTCGCTGAACCGTGCGAGCGTGAAGGCGACCCCGATTGCGACCACCGTCCAGAATGCTGGCGAGAGCCGGCGCAGCGCCTTGAGGTCGATCGGCGGCTTCGCCTGGCTGGAGCCGGCACCCTCATCAGGCTCGCGGACTCCGAGAAGGACACAGAGGACAGCCAGCATGCCGGGAATGACGGCAACCCAGAATACGGCGCGGATGTTGGAGGCAAAAAGTGCCATGAGCGCGATAGCGAGTAGGGGACCTGCGAAAGCACCGGCGGTATCCATTGCCTGGCGCAGGCCGAAGGCGCGCCCACGGATGTCGGTCGGCGTGACATCGGCAATCAGCGCGTCACGCGGCGCGCCGCGAATGCCTTTGCCGATCCGGTCAGCGAACCGGGCACCGAGGACGATGAAGGGCCCGCCCGCCATGGCGAAGAAGGGTTTGGTGAAGGCGCCAAGGCTGTAACCGAGCAGAATCAGCGGTTTTCGGCTTCCGATCTTGTCGGAGATATATCCGGAAAAGACCTTGGAGATGGCCGCCGTCGACTCCGCGATGCCGTCGATCAGCCCGACAAAGGCGACGCTGACGCCCAGGGTTCCTGTCAGGAACAGGGGCAGCAGCGAGTGGATCATCTCCGATGAGATGTCCATGAACAAGCTGACCAAGCCGAGCGCCCACACCGTCGGCGGAATACTCGACCTCGGAGACCCGGAAGAGGCGAAGGGCAATTTCATTGCAGGACGCTAGCGGGTCCACCGGGCGATCCAAAGCGCAAATGAGCGCCTCTAGACGAAATCGAAGGTCCCGACCTCGTCTGCGACAGTGATCTTCACTTTGCGTCCGACGGGGCTCACCTCCTCACGCAGCACGGCGAGGGCCGCAGGCGTCGCATTGGCGAGCGCGCGGCGGCCATCAGCGAGGCGGGCAAAGATGATGCCTTTTTCCGGACCCGCCTTGCCATGGGTGACGGTGAAGGTTTCCAGCGTGCCTTCGCAATCGGTGTCGCAGAGCGTCACCTGTTGCTTCGGCTTGGCTGCGGGCGCCACCGGCGTGAAGGCGTCTGGCCTGGTGGTGCAATAGACTCCGACAGCCTCTTTCGTCATCCAGCCGCCATTGGCGAGGACAAGGCCAAGCGCGCCGGGCGCGGCACGCAGCGTGCGAACCATCTCTGCGATCCCGTGCAGTGAGTAATTGTTTCCGGGGCCTCCGAAGAATGGCAGCCCACCCGTCAGGGTGAAAGGACGCGTATCCTTTTTCCAGTCGATACCCATGGCGGCGGTCGACGAGAAGACGGCGCAGGGGAAGCAGGAGTAGAGGTCGAAATGCAGGATGTAGCTGCTCGTGACGCCAGCCTGCGACAGCGCGCGATAGGTTGCCTGCTCCATCGCCCAGGACCCGTCGAGGCACGGGCGTTCGGAAATGTGATCGTCGCCCGCTTCTCCGCCGCCATGGAGGTAGACCCGATTGTCTTGGCGGATGCCGAGTTCATCAGCCTTTGATTCGCTCATGATGATGGCAGCGGCGCCTTGGTTCACGGCGTCCTGCGCGATGAACCATTTCAGGAAGGGGTCGGCATATTCATAGTTCTCGCGCGAGGGCGTGGCGAGGAAGTCGATGCTGTGTTCGACCGGGAACTGGGAGAACGGGTTTTTCGCAGCGACGGCAGAAAAGGGCTGGAACAGTTCTGCCATGGCGCGCCGGTGCTGGCTGCGGGTGCGGCCTTCGCGGGCGGCAATGGCGTTCTCGAACAGGCCGTAGAAATAGGCTGCCGCGATCAGGCCGTGCTTGATCTCGCCGCGGCTGAGCAGCATCGCCCCCATGCCCCGGTCCTCGAAGGGCGCCGCATCGTCATCCGCCCAATTGATCTCGACGTCGTTGCGCCGCGCGCCCTTGGACGCGCGATTGGCCTCCGAGCCGGAGATCAGGGCAATTTCGACTTCGCCGGCATGGATGCGGGCAGCCATCTCGTTGACGAGGGCCTGCGGGCTTTGGCCACCGACACTTTCATAGATGAGGCGAGCGGGACGGGCACCAAGGTCGCGCGCGAGGGTGCCCGGCAGGTTGGCATTGTGGCCATGGGGGTGCGCGGCACGGCCGATGGAATCCTCGAAGATTCGCACGACGGCAATCGTGTCGATGGCGGCGGCAATGTCGCCTGCGCCGCAATTGGCCAGAGCGGCCTTTGACGCGTCGCGCATCAGCGACAAGGGCGACGGTGCACCGTCGGGACCGGCTGTGCCGTCCCACTGGCTGAGGCTCTGTCCGACGCCGACAAGTACCGGCATATCTCCCTTGGCCATGATCAATGCTCCCTGATGCAATCTGTTGTGTGCATTGGGCTTAGCGTGCTCTGCACCGTAATTCGAGACGGTACGTTGGGGAAAGGGCTAGACGGTCTGATCCGGGCCGGTCAGCGCAAATCCCTTGTAACGATTTGCCACGACTTCATCACATGTCTCGCGGTACAGTCCGAGCCCGCCCGGATAGGGCATGAAGACGCGCGGCTTTCCCGGAATGTTGGCACCGAGGTACCAGGAATTGGCCTGCAAATAGAGCGTTTGCTCCGCGAGTTCGTTGACATGTGCGACCCAATCCTGCTCGGCGGTGGGCGTTGCCTCGATGACGCTGAGCTGGCGGTTGCCGAGATGGTCGATACAGTCGGTGATCCAGTCGACATGTTGTTCGATGGCCAAAATCATGTTGGCCAAGACCGACGGCGAGCCGGGCCCCGTGATCATGAACAGGTTGGGAAAACCTGACGTCATCAGGCCGAGATAGGTCAGCGGCCCGGCGGCCCATTTGTCCTTGAGGCGCAAGCCGTCTCGCCCGCGTATATTGATCCGGTCAAGTGCGCCGGTCATGGCATCGAAGCCGATGGCATAGATGATCGCGTCGAGCTCGTACTCGTGAGCGCTCGTGCGGATGCCGGTCGGCGTGATCGCCTGGATGGGCGTGGTCGCCAGGTCGACAAGCGAGACATTGTCCTGATTGAAGACCTGGTAGTAGCCGGTGTCGACGCACATGCGTTTCGCGCCGACCGGGTAGGTCGTCGGAATGAGCTGTTCGGCCACGTCCGGATCGTCGACAATGCTGCGGATCTTGTCTGCGACGAACGCCGCTGCTTCGTCATTGGCCTGTTTGTCGACATTGACGTCGGCAAATGCGCCGAGAAGGGAGAAGCCGCCGCGGGCCCAGCGATCCTCGAATGCGCGCCGGCGTTCGTCAGGCGATGCGTCGAATGTGAGTGTTTCGTTTGGACTGACCTGCAGGATACCGGCGCCTGATTTTCTCTGCATGGCGCGATAGTGTTCGCGATTGGCTTTCCAGTCGGCCGCGACCTTCGGATCGATCGGGCCGTTCTGCGCCGGGACACTGAAACTTGGCGTCCGCTGGAAGACGGTAAGTTCGCGCACCTGCGGGACAATCGTGGTGATCGTCTGAATGCCCGAGGAGCCGGTCCCGATGACGCCGACCCGCTTGCCGGTAAAGTCGACGCCGACCTCCGGCCAGTTTGCCGTGCTGTAGGTGTCGCCGGAGAAACTGTCGGCGCCGGGAATGTCGGGTTGCTTGGCCGATGAAAGACAGCCCGTGGCCATGATGCAAAAACGCGCGGAGACGGTGTCGCCCGCATCCGTGGTCACGGTCCAGCGGTCGCGCGTCTCGTCAAAGATCGCGCTGGCAATGCGCGTGCTGAACCGGATGTCGGGGCGCAGGTGAAAGCGATCGGCGACATGGTTGACGTATTTCAGGAGTTCCGGCTGAGCGGCGTAGCGCTCGGTCCACGCCCATTCGACTTCGAGTTCAGGCGAAAAGGAATAGGAATATTCCTGGCTTTCGACATCGACCCGGGCACCGGGATAGCGGTTCCAGAACCATGTCCCGCCCACATCGCTGCCCGCCTCGTAGATCCGTGCCGAGATGCCGATTTCTCGTAATTTATGCAGCATGTAGAGCCCGGCAAGGCCGGCGCCCACGATAACCACATCCAATTCGCCAGAGGCCTGTCCGGCCGCCGCGGCGGGCCTGTTTTCCGGCATGACCAATCCTCCCAAATCAACCGTGCCGCTTCAAACTAGCACAGGTTCGGGAAATGGAACGGGGTTCCTCAAGGGCAGGCCTGCATGGGTCGCCTATTCAGCGAGGAAGCCCTTTTCCTTGAGGTAGCCTAGGATCTCCTCGGCCGCGTCTTCCGGGGACTGGCCAACCGTATTGATCCGAAGCTCGGGATTGAGCGGCGGCTCGTACGGGCTGTCGATGCCCGTGAAGTTCTTGATCTCGCCGGCGCGGGCCTTCTTGTAGAGGCCTTTCACGTCGCGCTGTTCGGCGACGTTGAGCGGCGTGTCAACATGGATCTCGATGAACTCGCCGTCGGCCATGAGATTGCGCGCCATCTGCCGTTCATCCCGGAAGGGGGAGATGAATGAGACGAGCGTGATGAGGCCTGCGTCGGTCATCAGGCGGGCGACGTTCGACACCCGGCGAATGTTCTCGACCCGGTCGACATCGGTGAAGCCGAGATCGCGGTTGAGGCCGTGGCGGACATTGTCGCCGTCGAGGATGAACGTGTGCTTGCCGAGGGCGAACAAGCGCTTTTGCAGAGCGTTCGCGATGGTCGACTTGCCTGAGCCCGACAGGCCCGTGAACCAGAGCACGGCAGGCTTCTGGCCCTTCTGCTCGGCGAGCGTGGCGCGATCGATATCGATGGCCTGCCAGTGAATGTTCGAGGCGCGGCGCAGGGCAAAGTCGATCAGGCCCAATCCGACCGTGTCATTGGTCTGCCGGTCGATGAGGATGAATCCGCCCATTTCGCGGTTATCATCATACGGATCAAACGCGATGGCCTGGTCGAGCGAGAGCGTAGTGACGCCAATCTGGTTGAGCTCGAGCGTCTTGGCGGGAACATCATTCAACGTGTTGATGTCGATGCCGTATTTTGGCGCGTTGATTGTGGCGGTCACCGTCTTGGCACCGATCTTGAGCAGGTAGCGGCGGCCGGGCAGGAGAGGCGTGTCGCTCATCCAGAGGACGCGAACCTGGAACTGGTCGGAGACTTCGGCTGGATCGTCAGCCGAGACGATCACGTCGCCGCGCGAACTGTCGACTTCATCGCTCAGGGTCAGGGTGACGGACTGACCGGCGAAGGCCTCGTCGAGATCGCCATCCGCCGTCACGATCCGCTCGATCGTGGACTGGCGCCCGGACGGAAGTGTCTTGATCCGGTCACCCGTCTTGATGGTGCCGGCGGCGATCTGGCCGGAGAAACCGCGGAAGTCGAGGTTCGGGCGGTTGACCCATTGGACGGGCATCCGGAAGGGCGCGTCGAGACGCTTGTCGCCAATCGGCACTGTCTCGAGATATTCCATCAGGTTCGGACCGTCATACCATTCGGTCTCGCGCGAGCGTTCGGTGATGTTGATCCCGGCAAGTGCCGACATCGGGATCGCCTGGATTTCGAGATCGGTCGCAAGCTCGTCGGCGAAATCATAGAAGTCGTCGACAATGTCATCGAAGACCTGCTGGCTGTAGTCGACCAGGTCCATCTTGTTCACGGCCAGCACTAGCCGGCGGATGCCGAGCAGCGTGGTGATGAAGCTGTGGCGGCGCGTCTGGGTCAGGATGCCCTTACGCGCGTCTATCATCAGGATGGCGACGTCGGCCGTGGAGGCTCCGGTCGCCATATTGCGTGTGTATTGTTCATGGCCGGGCGTGTCGGCGACGATGAACTTGCGCTTGTCTGTCGCGAAGAAGCGATAAGCGACATCAATGGTGATGCCCTGTTCGCGTTCGGCGGCGAGGCCATCCACGAGCAGGGCGAAGTCGATATTCTCGCCTTGCGTGCCGACGCGCTTGGAATCGGCTTCCAGCGAGGCCAACTGGTCCTCGAAGATCATCTTGGAATCGTAGAGGAGGCGACCGATCAGGGTCGACTTGCCGTCATCCACGCTGCCGCAGGTGATGAAGCGCAGGAGCGACTTGTCCTCGTGCTTTTGCAGGTAGGCGCTGATATCTGTCTCGATGAGGTCGTCGGTGAGGCGCATCTAGAAATAGCCTTCCTGTTTCTTTTTCTCCATGGAAGCCGACTGGTCGGCGTCGATGACGCGTCCCTGACGCTCTGACGTCCGGGTCAGCAGCATTTCCTGGATGATGTCTTCAAGCGTGGCGGCCGTGCTTTCCACCGCGCCGGTCAGCGGATAGCAGCCGAGCGTGCGGAAGCGCACCGACTTGATGACGGCCGTCTTTGCAATTTCCTCGGGGACGCGGTCATCGTCGACCAGGATATCCACACCGTTCCAGTTTACGACAGGGCGCGGAGCGGCGAAATAGAGCGGCACGATCTCGATCTGCTCGCGGCGGATATATTGCCAGATGTCGAGTTCGGTCCAGTTGGACAGCGGGAAGACGCGGATGCTTTCGCCAGGATGTATGCGCGTATTGTAGAGGTTCCATGGTTCGGGGCGCTGTTTCTTGGGGTCCCAGCGGTGCTCGGCCGAGCGGAACGAGAAGACGCGCTCCTTGGCGCGGGACTTTTCCTCGTCGCGTCGGGCGCCGCCGAAGGCCGCGTCGAACTTGTACTTTTCAAGAGCCTGTTTCAGGCTCGCAGTCTTCATGACGTCTGTGTGCAGGGCCGAGCCATGGGTGAACGGGCCGACGCCATCGCGGACACCGTCTTCGTTGATGTGGACCAGCAGGTCAAAGCCGAGCTCGGCGGCCTTGCGGTCACGGAATTCGATCATCTCGCGGAATTTCCAGGTCGTATCGACATGCATCAGCGGGAAAGGCGGACGCGAGGGATAGAAAGCCTTCATCGCGAGATGCAGCATGACGGCCGAATCCTTGCCCACTGAATAGAGCATGACGGGATTTTCGCATTCCGAAGCGACTTCACGCAGGATGTGCAGGCTTTCGGCTTCAAGCCGGTCGAGATGGGTCATTTTGGCCAAGGGTCGAGATGTCCTCTTTCGCGTTGCGTCGTCCTAGAGCCCAAAGAATGGGGATGGAAGGGGGCAATGAGTAGCAAACGCACTTGTAAGCGATACTATACGGTTGTGAAAAAGGACTGGCAGCTCAGACTGTTGAACTTAGACCCGTTTTCCCAAACCACCCCGAGATTGTCGCATTTCCCAACAAACTGTCATTATTCAGACCGAATAAGCAGGTCTATCTAGACGATCAGATTCGTGGAGGTAGATTATGTGTGGAATTGTTGCGATTGCGGGATCCGAACCTGTTGCCAACCGGCTGATCGACGGCCTGAAGCGGCTTGAATATCGCGGCTATGACAGCGCGGGCATTGCCATTTCGAGCCGCGGCAAGATCGAGCGCCGCCGCGCCAAAGGCAAGATCGTCAACCTGCAGGCCCGGCTGGAAGACTTGCCGATGGATGGCCTGACTGGCATCGCCCACACGCGCTGGGCCACGCATGGCAAGCCGAACGAGGCGAACGCCCATCCGCACATGTCCGGCGATGTCGCCATCGTCCATAACGGGATTATCGAAAATTTCCGCGACCTGCGGGCTGATCTTGAAGCCGCTGGCCGGGTATTCGAATCCGAAACCGACAGTGAAGTCATCGCGCAGCTGATTGCCCAGAAGATGGACGAAGGCCTCACTGCGGTAGATGCGTTCGAGGCGACTCTGGGCCAGCTGCATGGCGCCTTCGCGCTCGCCGTCATCTTTTCGGGTGAGGAAAGCGTGCTGATGGGCGCGCGCAAGGGCAGCCCGCTCGTGCTCGGCTATGGCGAAGGCGAAATGTATCTCGGATCGGACGCCATCGCGCTCGCGCCGCTGACGCGGGACGTGACCTATCTGGAAGAAGGCGACTGGGCCGTTTTGCGTCCAGACAGTTTCGATATCCGCAATGCACGCGGCGACCGGGTGAACCGGCCGCGCGTGAAGTCTGCCGTGAACGACGCCCTGATCGAGCGCGGCGAGTATGATCATTTCATGTTGAAAGAGATTCACGAGCAGCCGGAATCGCTGGCCCGCTCGATCCTGCCCTATATCGACCAGGCGACGCAGACGATCCAGGCGGGTGAAGCCGCCGACCAGATTTTTGCGGATGCAGACCGGGCCGTCGCCATCGCCTGCGGCACGGCCTATTACGCGGCCATGACGGCGAAATACTGGTTCGAACAGATTGCCCACCTGGCCGTGGAAACCGACATCGCGTCGGAGTTCCGCTATCGCAAGCCCGTCCTGCCGGTGACCGGGCCAGCACTTTTCGTCAGCCAGTCGGGCGAGACCGCTGACACACTGGCCGCGCTGCGCTATTGCCGGGACAATAAGTCGCCTGCGATTGCCGTAGTCAACGTGCCGGAAAGTTCGATTGCCCGCGAAGCCAAGGTGATCGTGCCGACCCATGCCGGTCCCGAGATCGGTGTCGCCTCGACCAAGGCCTTCACGGCCCAGCTCTCGGTTCTGGCCGTGCTCGCTCTCTCGGCGGCCAAGGCGCGCGGTCATCTCAAGCCGGGCGATGAGGCCCGCTATGTCAAAAGCCTGCTATCGTTGCCACGCAAGGTCACCGAGGCGCTGGAAGCCGAGGCCGAGATCAAGGCCGTCGCCCAGACACTGACCAAGGCAAAGGACGTGCTGTTCCTAGGCCGGGGGCGCTATTTCCCATTGGCACTCGAAGGCGCGCTGAAGCTGAAGGAAGTCTCGTATATTCACGCCGAAGGCTATGCGGCCGGCGAGTTGAAGCATGGGCCAATTGCCCTGATCGAGCAAGACCTGCCGATTGTCGTGGTGGCGCCTTATGACGACATGTTCGAAAAGACGCTGTCGAACGTGGAAGAAGTGCGTGCGCGCGGCGGCCGGATCATTCTCGTGTCCGACGACAAGGGTATCAAACTGGCCGGCAACCGGGCCGACCACGTGATTCGCCTGCCGGATGCAGATGAGATAGCGATGCCGATCCTGGCCGCGATCCCGTTGCAGCTGCTCGCCTATTACGTCGCTGTGGCCAAGGGCACGGACGTTGACCAGCCCCGCAACCTAGCAAAATCCGTTACGGTGGAGTGAGGCGCTGAAAGCGCCGCTGGTCTGATCGCCACGGCGGGATCGGTTACCCTACAGTCGGGCGCATGAGCAACTCGCATTCTCGTAAGGTTCTGGTGATCGGGCGCACAGGTCAGGTTGCGCAGGCCCTCGCGCATGCCGGAGCAGGCCGTGTGGTTAATGTGGGTCGACCGGACCTCGACCTGCGCGATGCGGTCTCGCTATCCCGCGCGATTGAGCGCTACGCGCCGGATATCGTGATCAATGCCGGCGGGTTCACAAAAGTGGACCAGGCCGAAGCAGAGCCGGGTGCGGCCTTCGCCCTGAATGTAGACGGTCCCCGTGCGCTCGCGATGGCATGCGCGCGCAAAGGCATACCGCTGGTCCACCTGTCGACAGATTGCGTTTTCGACGGGACGCTGGCGCGCCCCTACTGTCCGGACGATCCGCCAGCGCCGCTCAGCACCTATGGCCGCAGCAAGCTGGCAGGAGAGTGCGCCGTCGCTGACGCTACGGCCCAGCACCTCATTGTCCGGGTCTCGTGGGTCTTTTCGCACCTTGCCGGGAATTTCGTGCGCACCATGCTGACCCTCGCCCGGACGCGGGAAACGGTGACGGTCGTCTCCGACCAGACCGGCTGCCCGACCTATGCGCCTGCGCTGGCCACTGCCTTGCTGGCGATAGCGGATACGGCCTGTACAATCGGCTTCTCCGGCTGGGGCACCTATCATCTCGCAGGCAGCGGCGAGACAGACCGGGCAAGCTTCGCCCGGCATATATTCGAGGTCAGCCGGAAGCATGGCGGCCCGGCCGCTTCTGTCACCGGCGCGCTGACGGCCGACTTTCCCACTCCCGCAACGCGCCCGCTGAACGCGCGGCTGGATATGACGCGCACAACCGACATGTTCGGCGTCACGCTGCCAGAGTGGCAGGCAGGCATGGCCGACGCCGTTCCGACACTGGTCCGGGAACTTGAAGGCGGGTGAATTCCGGTCATCGTACTGGAAATCCTTGCGTTCAGGTGCGAGAAGTCGCCCAGACACATTTTGCCAACCTCTCCGAAAGCTGATGGATGCCCGTTCCCGATCTCACTGAAGTCGAGGCCCAGATCACCGCGCTCCTGAGAGAGCACGGGCCCATGATCGGTAAGCAGCTGGCGGAAAAGTTGCCCGACATTCCAATGCTCGCCTTGTGGCAGGCCTGCTACCAGAGCCGCGCGCTGCATGTGTCTCACTTTGCCAGCTATTATCTGCGCTTCGACATCACCCGTGACGATCAGGTGCGGCTCAGCCCATCGATTCTGCGCGACTTCCTGTCCTTTTCGCTCTTCGGACTGCCGGGTCAGCGCGATCAGATGATCGAACGCCAGGGCACATTGTCGAATATGCACCGCGAGATCAGCCGGGAAAAGATCGGACTCGCCCAGCAGGTGATGAAATCGCTGTTCCTGAAACTGCCGCGCGAGGTGCGCTCCTCCATGTGCGCCTTCATCGCGGGCGACCTTGCCTATTTCCTCGCTCATAACGAACCGCGCGAGCATTCCGCGTCCGGTGAGATGGTCAAGGGGTCGGATATCGATATCGTCATTATACTGAGCGATGATCTGCCGGATGACATGCGGAGACAGATCGATACGGACATGATCGTGCTGAAGAATTACTACCTGAAGCACCCGGACTACCGGCACGAGATAGACTTCATCACCAAGCGCAAGTCGACTATGGAACGCCAGTTTCACTACACTGATATCCACGACAAGATCGCCAGCAAGATCGCCTATGAATCCATGTTCCTCGGCGGATCCCTGACCCTCTACATGGAAGTGCGCGATGCGATGGTGTCGACCGGCGTCGACCGGTTGATCGAACAGGATTTCGACCACGCGCTCAAAGACCGCAAGAACGCGATGCAGAAGCTTCTATTGGTGTCGAGCGATGAGATCGACGAGGAAACCCGCTCGCTGTTCTACTTCTCCCAGGAACGGGTCGAGTTCACCTGAGATTGCCCTAAAGTCGCGAGCCTTTGTATGCGCGGAACCAGTCAACAAAGATTGGAATACCGATCTCGAGCGGTGTGGATGGCGAAAACCCATAATCTGCTGTAATCGCGGAAATGTCGGCATAAGTCGAATGGACGTCGCCGGGTTGCATGGGTTCGAACTGCATTTGCGCCGTCTTGCCGATCGCCTGTTCGAGGATTTCAATGAATCGCAGAAGCTGAACCGGGGTGTTGTTTCCGATATTGTAGATCCGATGAGGCACATCGTCGACGGGCTTCATAGGTTGCAGGGCGGTCGCGACGACACCAGCAACGATATCGTCGATATAGGTAAAATCACGCTCCAGTTGGCCATGATTGAAAACCTTGATCGGTTCGCCGGCGAGAATTTTCTCTGTGAATGACCAATATGCCATGTCGGGGCGGCCCCATGGACCGTATACGGTAAAAAACCGTAGTCCAACCTGGCGCATGCCATAGAGGCGGGCATAGGACTCGCTCATCAACTCGTCGGCGCGTTTGGTAGCCGCATATAGCGAAACCGGACTGTTTACCGGATCCGACTCGCTGAATGGAACTTTGGTGTTGGCGCCATATACGGAGCTGGATGAGGCGTAGACGAGCAGCGGTCGCTTTGGTGCGTAGCGCACGAATTCCAGTACAGACAGATGTCCAATAAGGTTCGATGCAGCATAGGTGAAGGGGTTTTCGAGCGAGTAGCGCACACCCGCCTGCGCTGCCAAATTGATGACAACATCCACATCGCTGACGTTGGGCAACGCCAGGAGACCGGTATGATCCGAGATGTCATGGCAATGAAAGGAAAACCCGGCATGCGGCGATAGGCGTTCCAGCCGGGCGAGCTTCAGTGCCACTGGATAGTAGTTGTTGAGATTGTCCACCCCAATGACCTTGATTCCTCGCTCAAGCAGGGCAAGCGATACATAATAGCCCACGAAGCCGGCGGCGCCGGTAACCAATACGGTATCCGGCTTTGACGAAACGTCTGGAGAAGAATTTGTGGTGTTCATCTCTTGGGTTCCTATGCCGTATCCGATGATCTTGTCGATGAAGTAACGCGCTCGTTGTTCTGCACCCGGCTAGGCCATGCCGGTTCTGTTTGGCGTTAAAACTTGTCGGTCAAGCCGCGCGCTTTCAGGGCGTCTATCACGAGGCTGACATCTTGGGCGCGAGATTTCGACATTACGAGTACGGCGCCATCATGGACTGCAATGACGAGGTGTTCGACGCCGAGGGCCGCAATCAGCGTGCCCTGCTCTGAGTGTATCGTGCAATTTTCGGCATCGATCAGTACGGGTTGAACCGGGCCGCTGGATGTCTGCAGGTCGCCGACCGCTGGCCAGGTGCCAACATCGCTCCATGCGCACGACAGCGGTCCGAACACGGCCGCGTTCTTTGTGTGCTCCATGACGGCATAGTCGATCGAAATGGAGCGCACTTCGGAAAACGCGGCTTCGTCGATCTGGTGGACCAGTCCGTCGGGCTTTGTCTTGTCCAGTGCGGACTTCACGCTGGCAAGCACATCCGGGGCATGGGTCTCAAGTTCGTCGCACATCAGGTTGGCGGGAAACATGAAGATGCCCGCATTCCAGGAATAGTTGCCATCGGCCAGATAGGAGAGGGCCGTCACATGGTTCGGTTTCTCGCGGAAGGATGAGACGGCATGCGCCGACGGCCCGATCGGTTCGCCGGCCTTGATATAGCCAAAGCCGGTTTCGGGCCGGTCGGGAGATATGCCAAAGGTGACGATGCGGCCTGCCTCGGCAACCGCGATGGCGTCTATAATGGCCTTCCGGAAGGCGCCCGGATCGCCGATGAAATGGTCGGATGGCAACAGAAGGACCAGGCCCTTTGGATCAATCCGGCCGACAAAGTCTGCTGCGACGGCTGCCACGGCTGCCGTATTCCGCGCACAAGGTTCCAGCAGGATGGCGAGGGGCGAAATGCTGTCCGCTTCAAGCTGTGCATTGATCAGGTCAAGATAGCGGGCATTGCTGATGACAATAGGCGGCGCCAGATCGAGTCCATCCTCGCCAGGGGCCAATCGCGCGACCGTCTGGCGAAACAGCGATGTGTCCGACACAAGGTTCACGAACTGCTTTGGCGTGCGTGACGTGGATACGGGCCACAGGCGCGTTCCGGAGCCGCCACACATGATTACAGGATAAATTTTCATGGACGTAGCCGTTCCCGCCAATTCTGATTCTGTCGTTGGTAAGCAAGACTCACACCACACGGTTGTTATCTCAGAGACGCCCCGAAATATCCAGCCTCGGATGGGTGCTAGGCCCGGCCGGACTGTACTCAGGCGGCGTCTGCCGCTTTGGCTGCCTTGACACCCGGATGCTGCAAAGCAACGCTTTCCTAACGAGGTAAACCAACCATCCGGTCCAGCATCGGACGGGTAAGCATCAACAGACTCAGGAGCGCAGTGTGGCCGGCTACGAAAAGAACTGCATGACGTCGATTCGGCTTGTTCTGACGGCCGCCTTGCTGGTGCCGACCGGATTGATGCTGGGGGCGTGCGCAGGCGGCGGCGGAGGCGGCGGCAGCGCCGTGACACCCCTTTCGCCCCCTCCACCTCCTCCGCCGCCACCTCCGCCCCCTCCACCTCCACCTTTCCCCGCCACCATTGCGCAACCGTCTGCCTTCGAGACGCGCGAGTATAACGCGACGGTCGGATTGCCCCTGATCGGTGCCTCATCCGCCTATGCGATCGGCGCGACGGGGCAGGGGATCAGGGTCGCGGTCATTGATACCGGCTCGATCACCGATCACCCCGACTTCATCGGTGCCTCAATCACGACATTCGACGTCTGCGCCAGTACGGCTTGCCCTGGCTATGATGTCACCGGTGATTCGATCACGCAGATCCGTCAGTCGGACGACATAGACACAGGCGGCCACGGCACGCTGGTCACAGGTGTCATCGCCGCCGTGCGTCAGGACGATTTCACCACGTCGGTGGACGATACCGTGGCAAATGGGATTCAGGGGATCGCCTATGAGGCGTCAGTCCTCGCTATCCGGGCCGATTCGCCGGGCAGCTGTGCCCGGACGGGACAAGATGAAGGCTGCGCGTTTGCCGACAGCAACCTTGTCAGGGCAATCGATTATGCGATTGCGCAGGGCGTAACCATCATCAACATGTCCCTGGGCGGCGAGATCGACTCCGACCCGACACTCGAAAACGCCGTGAGACGAGCGGCCCAGGCAGGAATTCTCGTCGTGATCTCCGCAGGCAATGAGGCCGAGCCGGCCGGAACCGACGACATGGGCAATTCGGTCGACGCCGTTGGTCAGACACCATCCGAGCCGGCCTATATTGCGGGTGAGGCGGCCTCTCTTGGCCGGGTCGTCGCCGTAGGCTCGATAGACACGTCCCGCAAGATTTCCGATTTCTCGAACCGCGCAGGCAATGCGGCGATGAACTATTACCTGATGGCACCCGGTGAGGGCGTCGTCACGACAGGTCTCGATGACAACATAACAAACCCTGGCGATCCGACGAATGACCTCGATTCCGACGGTGACTACTATCGTGTGTCCGGCACATCCTTCTCGGCGCCCTATGTGGCCGGCGCGCTCGCGCTGCTGCTGGATGCGTTTCCGAACCTGAAAAACAATCCGGAGCTGGCCTTGCAGATCCTGCTCGATACGGCCGACGATTACGTCGACGCCAGCCCCGACCTGATCACGGGTGAGGTGGCAGGGGCAGGTGCCGACTCCGTTTCGGGTGTCGGGATCATGAACCTTGCCGAGGCCTTCCGCCCGCAGGGCCAGCAGACCCTCAGCATTTCAATCGACCGCGTTAGTCTGGGTGAAGCGCTGGCGCCGTCAGGCGGCGCTTTTGGTGACTGGGCCTCCAATTCGGGGGCGTTCAATGGCCTCGTCTTCCAGGACAAGTATGATCGCGGTTTCCGTCTGGACGCCGAAGCAACGGCGAAAAGCCTGCCGAAAGGCTTGCTTGGATCGCGGGTCGTCGACATGAACACCCGCGCCGACTGGGCTGCCAGCCAGTCGCGCGCCATTGCCGTCGGAGATCTGTCCTTTGCCTGGTTCACCCCGCGCGTGCAGGAAGACCGACTGGCCCCCTATCAGGCAGAGCCCGTCACGAATTTCCAGGCCGCCTATAGCTTCAGCGGCGGAGAGGTCGAGTTCGGTCGCGGCGGCGGCATCTCGCGCCTTGCCCCGGTGGTCACCCTGTTCAACGAGCCGGGGATCGGCAATGCCTTCTCGACCAGTGGAAGCTGGGCGCGCGTCAGTCACGAGATTGAGTTCGGCCTGACAATGGATCTGTTCACTGCCACCGAGGAAACACGCTCCCTGACCGGCGTCAGCGTCGGACGCGACGCGCGGTTCTGGTCCTTCCGGGCCGGCATCTCGTCGGCGTCTGACGAGGAAACAGCGCTCGGAGGCAGCCTGCAAAACCGTTTCGGCGAAACTGATCAGGCGGCCATGACCGCCTATTCCCTCGAAGGCGAGTGGAACCCGTTCGGACGCCTCACCCTGAATTCGGGCATGGAAATAGCGAGCGTCAACCTGCCGGGTGTTGATACGCAGGATATCTGGACAAGCCGCTGGTCAGTGGGAGCCACCCATCCTGCCGGACCGGGCGCGCTCAGCTTTGTCTTTGCACAGCCGCGCCGGGCCGAAGCCGGCACGATCCGTTTCCTTGCGCCCACCGGCATTGATGACAGGGGGGAAATCCTCCAGTCGGACGTCGAAGCCGGCCTGACGCCGAGCGGCCGCCAGATCGATTATGAGACCCGCTACCGGTTCACCCTGTTTGGCGACTGGACGGGCGAAGCCTCGGCCGCGCTCTCGACGTCGCCGAACCATATCAGCGGGTCAGGTGATGAAAGCGTCGCCTGGTTCGCCGTGGGGACGAAATGGTGAGGCGCCCGGTCATCCTGTCACTGTTGCTGGCACCGCTCGGCGCCTGCACGCTCTGGAGCAATATGATGAGCCCCAAACCCATTGCAGACTGTCCAACGGTTACACGTGCCACAGCCTGGGTGGACCAGATGCCGAAGATTGGACCAGGGCCTCACAAGATGATCGTGGCCGTGGCGCTGGACGATGACCGGCCGTGGCTGTTGACGCCCGTGCCATCTGACGTGCCTGGCTTGCTCACGCTCGAATTGTCGCTGGGCGGTCCTGCCGTGCCCGGACATGCGAGTTATCATGAGCCGGTCAGCAAGGCCAAGCGCGACATGGTCAGCATCGTCTGCGGCGGCGAGGAACGCGCCCGCATCGACAAGATCACGATCGCCATGTGAAGGCCCCGGCGCCGAAGCGCCGGGTATTGGCCTAGTTGATCAGGCGCTTCAGTTCGTCGACGAGATCCGTCTTCTCCCAAGTGAACGTGCCATTTAGGCCCGGCTCGCGGCCGAAGTGGCCATAAGCGGCCGTCGTCGCATAGATCGGGTTGTTCAGCTTCAGGTGCGCGCGAATGCCCTTCGGCGAGAGGTCGAACAATTCGCGCAGCATCTTGGCGATGCGCGCTTCATCCGCCAGGCCCGTGCCGTGCGTGTCGACATAGACTGACAGGGGCTGGGACACGCCGATGGCGTAAGAGACCTGGATCGTACAGCGCTTGGCAAGGCCGGACGCAACAACGTTCTTGGCGAGATAGCGCGTCGCATAGGCAGCTGAACGATCCACTTTGGAAGGGTCCTTGCCCGAGAACGCACCGCCGCCGTGCGGGGCTGCGCCGCCATAGGTATCGACGATGATCTTGCGGCCCGTCAGGCCTGCGTCGCCGTCGGGTCCGCCGATCACGAACTTGCCGGTCGGATTGACGTAGAACTTGTCTTCCGGCGGGAACCAGCCCTCGGGCAGGACACCCTGCACGATCGGGCGCACGAGTTCGCGCAGCTCCTCAAGTGTTGCGCTCTCCTTGTGCTGGGTCGAGACGACGACGGCGTTCACGCCGACAGGCTTTTCATCGACATAGCGCAGGGTCACCTGGCTCTTGGCGTCAGGTTCGAATTCAGGGCGTTCGCCCGAATGGCGCAGTTCAGCCATCTTCTGGAGAATTTGGTGCGAATAGACGAGCGTGGCAGGCATAAGCTCGGGCGTTTCGTCGGCGGCATAGCCGAACATGATGCCCTGGTCGCCGGCGCCTTCTTCGGCAAACAGGCCCTGGCCTTCTTCAACACCCTGGGCGATCTCGGCAGACTGGCCGTGTACGTAGCAGCTGACATCCATCTTTTCCCAGTGGAAGCCATCCTGTTCGTAACCGATCTTCTTCACGACATCGCGGGCGGTCTGGATCATTTCTTCATGGGTGACGACAGCGCCATTATTGGTGCGCACTTCGCCGGCCAGAACGACGCGGTTGGTGGTGGTGAGCGTTTCGACAGCGACCTTGGAGGTCGGGTCTTTCGTCAGGAACAGGTCAACAATCGCATCGGAAATCTGGTCGGCAACCTTGTCTGGGTGGCCCTCTGCGACGCTCTCGCTGGTGAATTCAAAATCGTTCATCTTCATTGTGTCGTTTCCTCGGAAGCGGTGCGGTCGGGATTATCGGGCAAAGACAACCGTCTTGCCAGCATTGATAAATATTCTGTGCTCTGCATGCGCCTTGACGGCGCGCAGCAGCGCAGTGCCTTCAAGATGGCGGCCCAGTTCGATCATGTCAGCCGGGCTGAAGGAATGGTCTATGCCTTCCGTGGCCTGCGTAATGATTGGGCCTTCATCAAGATCGGGCGTCACGTAATGGGCGGAAGCGCCAATTACTTTCACGCCGCGCGCATGTGCCTGATGGTAGGGCCGCGCGCCCTTGAAGCTTGGCAGGAAGGAATGGTGGATATTGATGCAGCGGCCCGCGAGACGCGTGCAGGCGTCGTTGCTCAACACCTGCATGTAGCGGGCAAGCACCACCAGTTCGGCGCCGGTTTCATCGACCAGATCGAACAGGCGCTGTTCAGCTTCTGCCTTCGTGCCCGCTGTCACGGGCACATGAAAGAAGGGCAGGTTCCAATGCGCGAACCCGGCCTCCAGAGTCGTGTGGTTGGATGCGATTCCGACCAGCTCGATCGGCAGCTCGCCCCGACGTGCACCATATAGCAGTGTGTTGGCGCAATGGTCCGATTTGGAAACGAGCAGTAGCGTCTTCACCGGTTGCCCGACCGTGTGGATTCCCCACGATGCGTTTAGCTCGCTCGCAACCGATTCAAGGTCAGTCCGCAGGCCACTTGGCACGGCGTCGCTCGTTTCTGACTGGAACACCAGACGGGCAAAGAATTGCCCGGTATCGGGATCGCCAAAGGTGCGCGACGAGGCGATGAAGCAGCCATGCCGCTCCATCAGCCTTGCCAGCGTCGCGACCAGTCCGACCCGATCAGGGCAGGCTAGCGTAAGGATGTGTTCCTGACTCATGCTCCGCTTCGCTCCCGCCTAGTAGCGGTAGTGTTCCGGCTTGAACGGGCCTTCGGTCGTGACGCCAATATAGTCTGCTTGTTCGCCCGACAGTTCGGTGAGTTTCACGCCGAGCTTGTCGAGGTGGAGCATCGCCACTTTCTCATCGAGGTGCTTGGGCAGGGTGTAGACCTTGTTCTCGTAATCGTCGGCCCGCAGGTGAAGTTCGATCTGCGCCAGCGTCTGGTTCGTGAACGAGGCGGACATGACGAAGCTCGGGTGCCCCGTGGCGTTGCCGAGGTTGACCAGGCGGCCTTCGGACAGGAGCAGGATGCGCTTGCCGTCTGGGAACGTGATCATGTCGACCTGCGGCTTGATGTTCGTCCACTCGAAATTGCGCAGGCCTTCAACCTGGATCTCGTTGTCGAAGTGGCCGATGTTGCAGACGATGGCCATGTCCTTCATCGCGCGCATATGGTCGACGGTCAGGATGTCCTTGTTGCCGGTCGCGGTGACGAAGATGTCGAATTTCGGTGCCGCCTCGTCCATGGTGAGAACGTCAAAGCCGTCCATGGCCGCTTGCAGGGCGCAGATCGGATCGATCTCGGAAACCGAAACGCGGGCGCCGGCGCCGGCGAGCGAGGCGGCCGAGCCCTTGCCGACATCACCATAGCCGGCGACGAAGGCTTTCTTGCCGGCCATCATGACATCGGTACCGCGGCGGATCGCGTCGACAAGCGATTCCTTGCAGCCATACTTGTTGTCGAACTTGGATTTGGTGACCGAGTCGTTGACGTTGATCGCGGGGAAGGGGAGTTCGCCCTTCTTTTCCAGCTGGTAAAGGCGGTTCACGCCGGTCGTGGTTTCTTCCGATACGCCGCGGATGCCAGCCTTGGTCTTGGCAAACCAGCCGGGGCTGGCCTTCATGCGCTTCTTGATCTGCGCAAACAGGAATTTCTCTTCTTCCGAACCGGGCTTTTCGAGGAACTTCGGATCGTTTTCGGCGCGTTCGCCAAGGATCAGGTACATCGTGGCGTCGCCGCCATCGTCGAGGATCAGGTTCGGGCCGTCGCCGTGCGGCCATTGGAACATGCGGTCGGTATAGTCCCAGTATTCTTCGAGCGTTTCACCCTTGTAGGCGAAGACAGGCGTACCGGCGGCAGCGATGGCTGCAGCCGCGTGATCCTGCGTCGAATAGATGTTGCACGAAACCCAGCGCACTTCTGCGCCCAGGGCTTCCAGTGTCTGGATCAGGACGGCCGTCTGGATCGTCATGTGCAGCGAGCCGCAGATGCGCGCGCCTTTGAGCGGCTGCGTCGGGCCGAACTCTTCGCGGGCAGCCATCAGACCCGGCATCTCAGTCTCGGCAATGTCGATTTCCTTGTTGCCGTATTCTGCCAGTTTGATGTCGGCGACGTGGTAATCGTGAGCCATATCAATGTTCCTTTATGTGTTTATGTGCGCGTTAGCATGACGCGCAGTCAAAGGCAACGCGGCAACCGCCTGCGCGCCCGGTAAATTACGTTTGCAATCGGGTGATTCAGCCGTTGAAGCCGAGCACGGTTTCGATCACCCGGTCCTGGTCGGCCTCGCTGAGGTAGGGGTGCATCGGCAGCGCCAGCACATGCTGGCTGGCGGCCTCGGTCACCTTCAGGTGGCCTTCGGGCGGCGCGAAGCGAAGCGCGAAATCCTGCTGGTGGATGGGGACCGGATAATAGACCATGCTCGGGATGCCATTGGCGGTCAGGTGCGCTTGCAGGCCATCTCGGTTTTCGTGCTCGATTACATACTGGGCCCACACGGACCGCCCCCCGTCGATCACCCCTGGCACCCCCTTGATCCGCCCCTTGAGGCCTGCCTTGTACCGGTCGGCCACAACCTGGCGGCAGTCGATCTCGTTAGCGAAAATCTTCAGCTTTTCCAGCAGGATAGCGGCCTGAATCGTGTCCAGGCGCGAATTCATGCCGACCCGAAGGCTGAGATATTTCGGGTCATGATGAAAGTTGCGTGTGGCCGCATCGGTCGGCGTGACCTTGCCATAAACCCGAAGGGATTCAATGCGCTCGGCGAGCGCGGCATCATTTGTGATGATCGCTCCGCCGTCGCCATAACATCCAAGTGGCTTGGCCGGGAAGAAGCTGGTGGTTGCAATATCGGCCCAGTCGGAGGGGTGTTTGCCGTTAAGGGTGCAACCAAAGCCCTGCGCCGTATCCGCAATCAGCTTCAGGCCGAACTCATCGCATATCGCCTTGATTTCCGGATAGTTTGCAGGCTGCCCGAACAAGTCAACGGCGATCACGACTTTCGGCTTCAGCTTGCGTTGCTTGATCGTCCGTTCGATTTCAGCGCGCAGGGATGACGGATCCATGTTGTAGGTCGCCGCATCAATATCCACAAAGACAGGCGCGGCGCCGAGCCACGGCACGACCTGAGCCGTCGCGACAAACGTGAAGCTTGGGCAGAACACGGCGTCACCGGGCTTCAGTTCCCAGGCCATCAATGCCAGAGCGAGTGCATCGGTGCCGTTGCCGCAGCTGACCGCGTGGGATGCGTTGCACCAGCTGGCAAGCTGGGTTTCCAGTTCCCCAACTTCAGGGCCCAGAACAAAGCGGCCAGATTCGACAACGCCGCTTATAGCTGTGTCGATTTCGACCTTGATCCGCCGGCGTTGAGCCTGAAGGTCGATGAAGGGAAGGGACATGGAACAGCTCCGCAAATTGCGCATGGGTTGGCCAGCACATATGAACCCGCCAGCCTGCCAGCAAGTAACACCTGATTACACTCTATGTCGCTTTATGAGCGGGCAAGAGCAAGCTGCTAGAGGCAAATACCAAGGGCTTCTGAGTAAGCGCGTGATCGCAGAGAGGACTTTATGTCCGCGCGGGATCTGGACGCGAGCGCATTGCGTCCGTCGAGTGATTCACTCAGTTCGCGCAAGGCCCTCGCGCCGGCGTCGATATCGACTTCAGCCCACATGGCTCCCGGTATGGAATCGTAGGTGCCGGTTGGATCGCTGACCGGTTGCAAGACGAAAGGAAGAAGTTTTGAATTGTCCTGGGTCATGAATTCAAGATTGCCGGACCAGCCCGTGGCGATTGTCGCGCGGCCTGCGGCCATGGCTTCTGCGAGATGCATGCCGAAACCTTCTGATCGATGCGACGACACGACGACGTCGCTGTTCCACAACAGGTGGGTTTGTTCTTCCTCAGAAAAACTGCGGTCGATGACTTCGATCCTGGGATCACTTTTGGAAAACGCCATCACCGTCGCTTCGTAATGCTTGTAAAGAGACAGGTTGCGACATTTGACCGTCAGATGAACAGCTTCCTTTCCCGGAAAGGCGTTTGAGAACATTTGCATCGTCGCGAGCAGGTTCTTGCGGTGAAGGGACGAGCGCCCATCGGCAGTTGCCAGCACACGAAGCGTCGGGTCGCCCCGGTTCGCTGGCGTGGGCCAGGCCTTGGCGTGCGTCTGAAGGGGAACAAAATGGGGAACATGCTTCACAGGCAAGGAAAACGCATCCTGGAAAGCGTGCTGGACAAATCGGCTGGGGGCCCAGATTTCCGACAGGAAGCAGGTTTGACGGGCCCAATCTGGAGGGACAATTGACAATTCCCAGGCCCATGCGCCGATGACCCGCCATTTGTGCCAGCGACGCAGGCCCAGTCCAATCAGGGCGCGTTCGGTTTCAGGCGCATTTGCATAGAGAATGACTGTGCCATGGCCGCCCAGAGGCATATCCTCCAAGGGCACTTCGCTGGCGACATCGATCTGGTTGAACAGTCCGCTGAGATCGACGGCAATCGGGCTGAAGCCTTCCTCACGTAGCGCTCGATAGCAACTTAGCGCTGCGCGGCCAATTCCATTGGCCGTGCGGAACATCCCGGCCACGACGATCTTGCCGCTCGGCCTGTCGAGCTTTTCACGTACTGGTGAACGCGGCAGGATAAGGCGGCGAACGGCCGATGTCCCACTTCTGACAGATGACCTCATAGGCAAAGCTGTTACGACACTTTCCGATATTTGCACACAGCGCCCGTCATTCTGTATGCCTGCCGGTTGAGTACCGCGCAAGTTGCGCCTGAGTGTACCGGCGCTTTGATTTCAGCCAATCAATGGAGGGTATGTTAGGACAGCTGGCCTGTCTGGGCCCGATGTGCAATCGACCCTCACAAATGAAGTCTGAAAGGAATTGCTCTATGTCTTTGATTGTCGAGCCCCTCGCCATTCCCGATGTGAAGCTTGTCACCCCGTCGCGGTTCGGGGACGATCGCGGGTTCTTCTCTGAAACCTACAATGCCGAGACGTTCAGCGCCGCCGGGATTGAGGCCGATTTCGTACAGGACAATCACTCGCTATCCACTCAAACGGGCACGCTGAGAGGATTGCACTTTCAGGCACCGCCTTTCGCGCAATCCAAGCTCGTGCGGGTGCTGCGCGGCGCAATTCTGGATGTCGCAGTCGATATACGCCGCAATTCACCGACTTATGGCAAATGGGTGAGCGCAGAGCTGTCGGCGACCAATGGCGTGCAGATCTTTGTGCCGCGCGGGTTCCTGCATGGCTTTGTGACACGCGAACCTGACACCGAGATCGCCTACAAGGTCGATAATTATTACTCCAGGGAATGTGACGGCGCGGTGCTGTGGAATGATCCGGCGCTGGCGATCGACTGGGGGCTTCCGGCGGACGGGGCCATACTTTCAGACAAAGACGCTCAGGCGCAGTCCTTTGCCGCATTCAAGACGCCGTTCTGAGGGTCCGCTCCTCCTTAAAAA
>Ga0105053_10002874_pt1 | contig 26439 bp, 26 predicted proteins | sample BON01_FD_78093 | JGI IMG/M metagenome (GOLD analysis project Ga0105053, IMG submission 78093) | Freshwater microbial communities from Lake Bonney liftoff mats and glacier meltwater in Antarctica - BON-01 | ecosystem: Environmental > Aquatic > Freshwater > Ice > Glacier meltwater | place: Lake...
GCCTGAGCCTGAGCCTGAGCCTGAGCCTGAGCCTGAGCCTGAGCCTGAGCCTGAGCCTGAGCCTGAGCCTGAGCCTGAGCCTGAAATCGTGGCCGAAACGCCAGCAGGTCAACCTATTTTTGGGGCCGATGCCCCGAATTTTGATGACATCCCCGCACCAACAGCAAGCTTGGGCGGTGCGCAACGCATACCAGATACTGCCGAAACGACCGATAACGCTACCATCCGCGCGGATCGCGAATCGCGGCTGACGGGTCAGCCAAGCCCGGCTGAGCCATCAGCCAAGCCAAAACGCGCGCATGATGAATTTCGTGTGCCCCCGCCACCACCTGATATTGCACACGAAGAGATTCCAGCCCGCCCCTTGTTTAGTGACGCGCCCGTGGTTGCCCCAGAAATTGAGACCGCGCCGGATGCTGAGGTGCAAACCGATGATCTAAACCCATTTGCCGATCAGCCAGAAACTGCTGAAGCGGGCAGCGAGCCAGAAGCATCGGAAGATTCGGATTTGGATAGCGGAGATGAATCGCCAGAAAGCGACACGCCAGACCCTGATGAAGTTGATGCTAGGCTAACAGCTGAAGTCGAGCTTGAAAACGCTGATGAGGCTGAGGACGAGGCCGATCACGAGCTTGAGGACAGCGGCGAATCGGCTTATGAACTTGCTGACATCGCTGCCGTTTTTGGCCCGGATGATAGCCAGACGGATGATGTTGAACCGGATACCAACGAAACAGAACCAGACGCTGATCCGCAGGATGAAGCCGACGAAGATGATGGAGAGCCCAAGGCAGAATTTGCGCCTCTGCAGGAAAACTTGGCGCATTTTCAGCGCAGTCCGCATCCAAAAATTGACGATGACGCCGATACCCCACGCGCTTGGGAATTTGAGGCGAGCACCGATGACGAGCCTGACTTCGCTGACGACAACGAGCCATCCACCCAAGACGACGACGACGACAACGACGATTTTGTTTGGGAAGAAGCTGATTCAGTCAATAATCCAGCCCCCGCAGAGCCGCCCACTGCGCAGGCGCATAGTGAAAGCGAGCTTGAAAATGAGCCCGCAGAGGAGCCTGAACAGGTTGCAGCAACTCAACCGCATGCACCAGAGCCTGAACCTAACAAAGCCTCGCGCAAACTGACCGAGGCTATTGCAGAGCTCAAAGCCGTGCAGAAATTTGCACCCGCTGCCAGCCCTACCGATGATACACCTGTGCCGCTAGACGAAGTGCGTCGGGCGCGCAACGTGGCTGGTTCTGCTGACAAAGGCGAGGCGGATGAGCCGGCAACAATGACCCTGCCCCCAGAAGCGCAGGCAGATGAAGCCGCGCTACTAGCTAATATTCGCAGCGAATTGTTGCGAAGCGAAAAGGCCAATGGCCGCAGCAGCATTGATGATTTGCGCGCCAGCCTGCGCGATGATCGCGGCCTCAAACGCCCCGCCAAAAAAGCGCGCAATGAACCAACCAGCCCCAAGCCGCGCGCCGAACCGCGTGAGCGTGGGCAATCGTCGGGCCGCAGCCGCAGGTTTGGGTTGATTGTGGCGTTTATTTTCTGCGCACTTATGGCGATAAGTTATGTCTTTGGCAGCGCCATTATTGGCGTTGTTCCAGCGCTAGAGGGCCCGATTAACGTTATTATTGCGACAATCAACAGCCTGCGAAATACGGTGTCCGGTCTGTTAGGTTAACCGATTTCATGAAATTTTTACGCCGCACCGCAACGTGCGGCGTATTTTTTGCCAAACAGCTAAAATAAGTCGAGCAGCCGTTGCAAATAATCCCGCTCGCCTTCGGGGCGCAGCCGGTCTGCTGCACGTCGGCGAATTTCATCAAGCAACTCGCGCGCCCGCTCAGAGGCATTGCGCTCGGGCACGGCTGTATCACCTTGATCAATGCTGCCTTCCGTGCCCACCGGCCGGCCCAACGGGTCGCGGGCATTGGCGGGGTTATCTTCGCCATTCACGCCTGCGCGGTCCTGTGCCTCTTGGTCACGAATGCCGCGGCGCAGACTTTCCATCGCTTGGGCTTGTTCATCTAAAGCGCCAGAAAGGTCGCCTTCTAGTAGCCTGTCGCGGGCTTCAGCCATATTGCGCTCGGCTTCGCTCAGCGCCTCACTATCCTCACCATCACGCTGCATGCCATCCAAAAATTCACGCAAGGATTCCTGACGGCGCGACAATTCTTCGGCGTCCGGCGGTGAGCCTTCTTCACCTTCTGGGTTTTGGGTTTGGCCATTGCCACCCTGCCCTTGCTCACGAAACTCTTCTTGTAAACGGCGGAACGCGTCATCTGATAATTCTTGCTGCTGGCGCAAAGTATCTTGCATGCCTTCCCCGGGCGAACCTTCACCACCGGGGGTTTGCTGCATGGTCATCTGCATGTTTTCCATGAACTGGTTTAGCTGATCGAGCAGGCGCTGTGCTTCATCACGCTGCCCGTTACGGTTCATCTCCTCAATTCGGTCAAGCATTTCTTGCAGTTGATTTTGCGACATGGTTGGCCCCTGTGGCTGGGCCTCAGCGCTTTGTTGTTCACCATTTTCCTGCATTTCGCGGGCCATTTGGTCTAGGTATTCGTCAATTGCATCGCGCAATTCGTCGGTTAGCTCGGCTAATTCTTGCTCGCTTGCTCCGTTTTGCAGTCCCTCAGCCAAGCGCTGCTGGGCGCGGCGCAAGCGGGCTTCGGCGCTCGACAAATCACCCTCTTCAATTTGCACAGCAACATTCCATAACAACGCAGCAATCTCGGCCCGTTCAGCCGTATCCAAACCATCTTGTGCCATATAACCCATGCGCCGAACTGCAACTCGGGTCATCAAATAACTGCTGGCAGAGGGGAACAGCCCGTCTTCGGGCGCATAGGAAATCGCGCGCAAAACATCCGAAACGCGCACATCGTTTTCAGGCGACCACATCAAATCTCGCCGCTGTTCAATTATCGCCGCTGCCAGCGGGTCAAAAAATGAACGTGCAGGCAGGGTGTCGTGCCGGGTTATCTCGGCCAATTGCCCGGCCCCATCGTCAACCGAAAGGGTAATAACCACTGGGAGGTTGGCAAATATATGTTGGCTAAAATCTTCGCTCAACATCTCGGTTATATCACCACGATCACCGCGAAACGGTAGCGGAAGCGGGCCGGTCAGGTTTTCCGGCAAAACGGGTGCTGTCAGCAGGCCATAACGGCGGTCAATCGCGTCTAAATCGAGCGCGATAGAATAGCTACCCCCGGTGATGGCATAGTCATCCTGTGCGGTAAAATTCAGCTCCATCGCACCCGAACGCGCCTTGCTCAGCGGTTCATCACTTTGCAATGCAGGGGGCAAATCCCCGCGTGCCTGAATGGCCCAGTCCCCCATGGTTGCATTGCCATCGCGCAAATGCACCCGGCCCGATTGGGCAATGGGAAAGGTAAGGTCAAACACGCCAGGTTCAAGCTGTTGGTCGGCCCCGCTAACCGCTTCGGCCAGCGCAAAATCTCCAGTGCCATACAGGCGCAGCGTAAATTCAGACCCGATGGGCAATTCAAGCGCCGCCATAGCCAAGTTTTCGGGCGATAGATACATCACCGGCAAGCCAGTATAAGCGGGCGGGCGCGCCCAAGCCTCAAAGCTCGCTACAGGCACATCGGATAGCGCAACGCCGTCGGGGCTTAGAATTTCCTGCTCGCTTGGTAGACGGCCAAAGACCAAAGCCACCATCAGCGCCGTGGCAGCCAGCAGTCGCAATGCAAAAGGGTCACGCGGTTTTAGGTTTACATGCGGGCGCGGTGGCCGCGCCCCCGCCGCCGCCTTGCGCATTGAAGCAATATGCGCCAGCCACAGGTTTTGGCTAATCGTATAATCGCCTAATTTGGCGGGCGTATCTAGCAATGCTGCAAGTGGGCGGCCGGGCATGGACGAATCAAGTCGGGCAACCGCATCCATTTTGCTTGGCATATGAAACCGCCGCGCACCGCGCAGTAGCAGCCATAGCGCACCAAGCCCCAATAATCCTACCGTTGGCAGGCGCCAATCGGCTAGCATCGCCCCCCAAGCGCCCAATAACAATGCGGCGGCAATCACGGCCAACAGGCTGGCCAATGGCCAAAACGCCACCAGCAGCGATTCGGCCAGCAAGCTTAGCCGCGTCAGAAAAATGCGGCCGGCATAGGGAGACAGCGGCGCAAAATCGGGTTTGCGCAAATGCGGGTTTTTAGGTTTCAAGCCAGCCATGGTGGGATGCTATCCCGGTTGATGATCTCTTCCAAGCTCGGACGTGCCCGAACCACAGCAAATTGATCACCAGACACTAAAACTTCAGGAATAAGCGGGCGGGTATTATATTCGCTCGCCATTGCCGCGCCATAAGCGCCGGCCGTGCGAAACGCCACCAAATCACCGGCGGCAAGCGCGGGCATAAGGCGTTGGCGGGCAAATGTATCACCCGATTCGCATACCGGACCAACAATATCATAGGGTTGTTGTTCAACCCCAGCTTCAGGCTCAACCACCGGAATGATCTCGTGATAAGCGTCATACATTGCGGGGCGCAGCAGGTCATTCATTGCGGCATCAAGGATCAAAAAATCCCGCCCCTCGCCCTGCTTTACATAAATAACCTCGGCCACCAAAAGCCCGGCATTGCCGGCAATCAAGCGTCCCGGTTCAATTTCAATCTCACAGCCCAAATGGCCCAATGTCCGGCGCACAACCGCACCATAATCCAGTGGCAATGGCGGGGCGGAATTTGACCGCTCATAAGGAATGCCCAAGCCGCCACCAAGGTCGAGCCGTTTAATATTATGGCCATCGGCGCGCAGGGCTTCAGTAAGTTCGGCCACTTTACCAAACGCGGCTTCATAAGGGGCAAGCTCGGTCAATTGGCTACCGATATGCACATCAATGCCCACAACCTCTACGCCCGGAAGGGCTGCGGCTTGCGCATAGGCCATGCGCGCTTTGGATATTGGGATGCCGAATTTATTTTCTGACTTGCCGGTGGCAATTTTGGCATGGGTCTTGGCATCAACATCTGGGTTCACCCGGATGGTGATCGGCGCAACCACACCCATCGACATAGCAACAGCATTCAGCGCCAAAAGCTCCGGCTCACTTTCGACGTTAAACTGGCGCACACCGCCACTTAGCGCCATACGCATTTCATCCGCGGTTTTACCTACGCCGGAAAACACAATCCGTTCACCCGGTACGCCCGCGGCCTTTGCACGTGCATATTCACCACCTGAAACCACATCCATGCCCGCGCCCAGTCCGGCCATAACGCGCAGCACGGCTTGGTTGGAATTGGCCTTCATCGCGTAGCAAATCAAATGCTCCATGCCTGCCAAAGCCTGCTGAAATACCTGATAATGACGGGTTAGTGTGGCCGTTGAATACACATAAAACGGGGTACCAACCGCGCGTGCAATATCGGCAATGGCCACTTCTTCAGCATGCAGCGCGCCGTTGTTATACAGAAAATGATCCATGACTAATCCAAAGGGCGCGAGCGCAGAAATAAATAAAGCGGCAAGCCGCAGGAAACGCCAATGCAAAAAGTGGCCGGGATCGCGATCAGTGGCAGATAATCCTTGCGCGCCGTGGCTTCAGCAATTGCCCAAAGCGTAAGCACTAGCGCGGCAATGGTCAAATCCCACATCAACCCGCGCGCGGCTTGGTTAACGGTCCAAGCCTCAACTATGCCCACAAGGCTGAATCCGTAGGTTTGGAACCAATCCACAAAGAAATACATCGGCACAACCGCGCCGATGATGGCCAAAACAAGATAGGCAATTCGCAATTGTGACATGGTGCCCCCGATCGTTTATCGCACCTAGCGCGATGGGGGCGCGCATTCAACCCAGTTGATTGTGATGCTGCCTGCTATTCAACATGAATATGGTAAATTGAATAGATCCAGGTTGAATCATCAAGGTCGGTCAAGGCGGGGTTGGTTCCGCGCGCAAAAACCAATTGCAAAGGCCCATAATCACCAAGACCGAAAAACTGACCGTCGCGCTTCATGGCTAGAATAGGTTCCTGTGCCAGTAGTGCTGCCAAGGGCAGTTCAAGCGCATACCCATCTAGCGCCCGCAACCAAATTGTACCGCCCGTCGCCCCTGCAAGTTGCAATAAATCGGCCAAATAGGGGCCTTCAAATTCATGCTGATCGCCAAATTGAGGAAAATCGGTGGTAATGCGCGCCTGCGTCAGCGACGCCAAAGCGGCATAATCAAAACTGGCGGCTTGGCTAAACTCGACTTCATTATAGTCAAAAAACTTGTCAAAATCAGGGTTAACAGGCCCGCGTGACGGGTTTGTCAAAGCCCCACTCACCGTTACCAAAATTGGCCCGCGCGCGGCGTTATCAGCGGCAGCAGGTAGGATAAAAGAGCAAAGTGCAACCAGTGTAATTTTCAGAAGTCTAAGCATCGAAATTTCCAATTTTATGGTGGGTATGTTCATTAAATTTATTTACATATACACGTTAAAATTGCAATCACTTTGACTTACTAGCTAATATAATACATTGGGACATGATGAAGGCTCTCGCCAATATGCTCATTCCCGCCCTATTGAACTTGGGCATAGCGGTGTATTTAGCCTATGAATTCGGCAGACCGGACCGCGCAGAGACCACCCCGATTCTAAGCTGTTAAACCAAAGTTGTTTCATGCGCTGCGGCAATGGGTAGTGGGTCGCCTTTAATACCGCAACTGGCAAGCGCGGCCAGTATCAGCATAACAAAAATAGCTTTCATCCCAACCGTTCCTTCCAAAGTTTAACTTGTGCGCGCACATTTGCCGGTGCTGTGCCACCGTGGCTCGTGCGACTGGCAACCGAGTTATCAACGCCAAGCACCGAATACACCTCTTGGGTAATGCCCGGATGGCCCGAATGCATTTCGGCCAGCGTCAGTTGATCAAGGTCACAGCCCTTAGTTTCGGCCAGTTTTACCAACGCCCCGGTCACATGATGCGCATCGCGGAACGGTAGGTTTAGGCGGCGCACCAACCAGTCGGCTAAATCGGTCGCCGTGGAAAATGCGGCCCCAGCGGCAGCACGCAACGCTGGCGGGTTGGGCTTCAGGTCGGCCATCATGCCTGACATGGCTGCAAGGCTCAGCATCAGCGTATCGGCCGCGTCAAACACCTGTTCTTTATCTTCCTGCATATCCTTGGAATAGGTCAGCGGCAGCCCCTTCATCATCGTCAAGAACGCCACAAGTGCGCCGTTAATGCGCGCACCCTTGGCGCGGATCAACTCAGCCGCGTCTGGGTTCTTTTTCTGCGGCATAATGGATGAGCCGGTCGAAAACCGATCTGACATAATCACAAATCGAAACTGGGCCGAGGACCAGATGACCAGTTCTTCAGCCAAGCGGCTAAGATGCGTGCCGCAAATGGCCGCCGCGCTCAGGAATTCCATCGCAAAATCGCGGTCAGAAACGCTATCAAGGCTATTGGACGTTGGCCGATCAAAGCCAAGCGCTTTTGCCGTCATCTCCCGGTCAATCGCAAAACCTGTGCCCGCCAGCGCCGCGGCCCCAAGCGGGCTTTCATTCATCCGCAACCGCGCATCGGCAAACCGGGCCCGATCACGGGCCAGCATTTCAACATAAGCCAACATGTGGTGGCCCCAAGTCACCGGTTGCGCGGTTTGCAAATGTGTAAATCCGGGCATAATAATATCAGCCCCCGCATCGGCCTGCGCCACAAGCACGCCCATCAGCGCGCTTATGCTGGCAATTGCGGCATCACATTGGTCGCGCACCCAAAGGCGAAAATCGACCGCCACTTGGTCATTGCGCGAACGGGCCGTATGCAAACGCCCGGCTGGCTCACCAATCAGCGTCTTGAGTCGCGCTTCAATATTCATATGAATGTCTTCAAGCGCGGTCGAAAATTCAAACCTTCCGCCCTCGATCTCTGACAAGATCGTGAGCAGGCCTTCCGAAATGGCTGCGGCATCGCTATCAGTAATGATACCACAGGCGGCCAGCATGGCGGCATGGGCGCGACTGGCTTCGATATCCTGCCGATAAAGGCGCTTATCAAAGCTGATCGAGGCGTTAATCGCCTCCATAATCGCGTCTGGCCCGGCAGCGAACCGTCCGCCCCACATTGCATTTGCATCTGATTTGTCTGCCATTTCACCCTCCAACCCAAGGCCTGCCATGACCCTGCGAAAACTTAGCTTTGCCCTGCTATATGCCGCCACCGCGCTGGTTGCAAACCCCGGCCATGCTGGGGCGCTAACAGCCGAAGACCGCAGCGCTATTCAAGCGATGCGCAGCGACAGCCTGCGCCGCCTTGTCATCCATGCCGAACCACGCACAGCACTTGATATTGGATATTTCGCACCGTCAGGTGAGCCGCTGGAACTGCCTGCCGACGGCCAACTTCGCTTGGTCAATTTCTGGGCGACATGGTGCGCGCCCTGCCGCGAAGAAATGCCCGCCCTGGACGCGCTACGCCAAGCGCTTGAGGGCGAAGCCATAGTCATGGCCATCGCCACAGGCCGCAACCGGATTGAGGATATTGAACGATTCAACGCCGAGACCGGTATTGTAATGCCCGTTAACCTTGATCCGCGCGGCGAAATGGCCAGTGCTTATGGCGTGCTTGGCCTTCCATCCACCATCATTCTAGACGGTGAGGGGCGCGAAATTGCCCGCCTGACCGGGGCCGCTGATTGGGCCGAAGCTGAGGACATTTTGCGCGCACTGGTCGCCGCAACAGCGGATTAAATTCTACAAAAACAATGCCGTCCCGGACTTGATCCGGGGCGGCATATTTGTGAACCGACCGCTCAGACCTGCCCATGGCGCGGGCAGGTTAGCGCATGGTCATTCACCAGCCCTGCTGCTTGCATAAAGGCATAGCAAATGACCGGGCCACAAAAATTAAACCCCTCAGACTTAAGCCGTTTGGATAATTGGGTGGACTCAGCCGTGCTGGCTTGGATGTCAGATTGAGACGTAACGCGGTTCACCTGCCGCACACCACCAACGGTCTCCCAGATGAACTGCGCAAACCCCTGCTGCGCCTCAATCCGCCGCCAAGCTTGGGCGCCTTTAATGATTGCCACAATCTTACCACGATGCCGAACGATGCCCGCATCACCCAGTGCCGCCCCAATTTCCGGCTCGCCCCAGAGCGCTAAAATATCGGGGTCAAACTCAGCAAACCGGGCACGAAACGCCTCGCGCTTACGCAAAATCGTTATCCAGCTTAGCCCCGCTTGGAAGGATTCAAGCATCAAAAGCTCATACAATCCGCGCGAATTCCGGCAAGGCACGCCCCATTCTTCGTCATGATATCTGATATAAAGCGGGTCATCCCCGCACCAACTGCACCGATTTTGCATTTATCTCTCATTTTAGAACAATTGGTGAATATTCATACTCCGTTAAACGTTTCAGAGCAATCTTAACGCGTGAAATAGTGAGCCGCCATGACCCACCCAATTGCGCCCCGATTGATCCTAAACCAAAGCGGCGCGCAGGTGCTGGTGCAGGATGCATTGCAAAACGGGCGCATCGGTTTGGCATGGCAGCCGGTTTTGCGCAGCGGCCCGCATCAACTCATCGCGTTTCATGAAGGGTTGCTGCGCCTGCGCCTGCCCTCAGGTGAAGTGCTGCGCGCCGGGGCCTTTATCAACGCGGTTGAAAATTCTCCGCTTGGCAAAAAGCTCGACAGGCTTGCCTTGCGCATAACACTGGACCTGCTGGCCGCAGACCCCCGCGTGCGGCTTTCGGTCAATATCGGCGCTGGCACAATCAATGATCTGGCTTGGAACGCGATTTTAACCCATGCCGCACGGCTCAACCCTGCGGTGCCTGAACGGCTGATCGTGGAGATTACTGAGCGCAGCGCCATGCGTGACCCTGATAGCACGGTCAAATTTCTATCCCGTAACCGCAAGCTGGGCTGCGCCTTTGCGATTGATGATTTTGGCGCCGGGCAAACCGCCTTTGCGTATTTCCGGAAATTTCGATTTGATATGGTTAAAATTGACGGCCAATTCATTCGCGGCCTTCATCGCAACCCCGACCACGCTGTGCTGGTCGAAGTGCTAGTGCGGCTCGCGCGGCATTTTGATATGCTCACTGTTGCCGAGTTTATAGAAAATGCTGATGAGGCGCGGGCCGCGGCCGCCCTCGGCGTTGATTGTTTGCAAGGCTATTATTGCGGCCGTGCTGGCGATGCGCCGGTCTTACTCGACATGGCCCCAAAAATCGCAGCGTGCTAAGATTTGCCCACCAATTTTGAAAGCTGCGCCTGCATATCTGATAGTTGCGTTTTAAGCGCATCCAGCTCATTTTCCCGCGTTTTTACCGCTGGCTTGCCAGATGGTGCAGTATTGGCCCCAGCCGCCCCGTCCTCGGTTAGTCCATTTGGACCATAGGGTGAAAACATGCGCATCGCATTTTCAAACCATTCCATATTCGTGCGGGCCAACGATTCGAGGTTGGGAATGGCTGGATTGGCCCCAAAAGCGGCCGAAATCTGGCTGCGCATGGCCTCTTGATTCTTCGTAAACGTCTCCATCGACGCATCCAAATACCCCGGCACCACGCCTTGCAACGTATCACCATAAAGCGCAATCAACTGGCGCAGAAAATTCGTCGGCAACATGCTATTGCCCTTAGATTCAGCCTCAAACATAATTTGGGTAAGCACCGAGCGGGTGATATCCTCACCGGTTTTAGCATCCTGCACGACAAAATCTTCATCTTTACGTACCATCTGGCTTAGGTTTTCCAGCGTCACATAGCTTGATTTTGAGGTGTTATATAAACGCCGGTTGGCGTATTTTTTGATAATAATCGGTTCAGCATTCTGCGCAGGATCGGGCACGCGCGACTCCTTGTCAATTTTCATCAGTCTAGACTTCTTTTGCGCTGCCGCAAACAATTTTTGCAAGCGCGAAGGCGCAAGCCCATGCTATGGCGAACACATGAGCGATTCCGACCAGCCCCAAACTAAAAAACCTCAGCGCGATGCAAAGCGCTATCTTGACCTGTGGGAAGAAAATTTGTGCCGTATCGCCAAGACTGCAAAATTGCCAGTACCGCCCGCATTCCCAAAGGCGAAACCATGACGACAGCCCCCCATAGAATAGGGGCGCCGCAGCCGTTAGCCCAGCATATCGGGCAAATGGTGGCTGTCTATCAGGCCGGGCTTGCCGGGGCGGCCGCAGCGGGTCGGCCAGATTTTCCGTGGGACCCATCGCTTGATATTTCCGGCCTGAACCAGCCCGAGCCAGCCCAAGTTGCCGCCGAAGTGGCAAAACGCATGGACGCCACAATGGCCGGACTGCACCGTTGGCAAACCCATCCCTACCGCCGCCCACCATGTTCTGCGCCCCTCATCTGGCAATCTGGCGCTGCAAAACTGTTTGATTATACGGCACCTGAAACCCCCGCAAATGCGCCAGCCGTTATGGTTTTACCCTCCTTAGTTAACCGCGCTTATGTGCTTGATTTGATGCCCGGCTGTTCCGCAATGGCGCGGCTAGCGGGTGCTGGGCTGCGGCCATTCATGCTCGATTGGGGTGCACCAGGGCCTGCAGAAGCTGCGTTTGATATTGATGACTACATCAACCTAGGCCGCGCCGCCCTTGCCCAAACGGGGCCTGCAACCGTGCTCGGTTACTGCATGGGCGGCACCTTGGCGGCGGGGTTGGCAGCGCGCTATCCGGGCCAAATAAACGGGCTGGTCACCCTTGGTGCGCCTTGGGATTTTGCAGCCGGTGGCGGTATGCGCGCCCAACTTCGCTTGGCGTTTGGTCAGCACAATGGCGTGGCGGCGGAAACGGCCTTAACCGCGCTTGCCGCCAGTTACGGCCATATCCCTGCCGATGTTTTTCAATCACTGTTCGCCATTCTCAATCCATTGGCATTCGCACGAAAATTTCGCAAATTCGCCACCCTGCCAGACGAAAGCAAAGCTGGTGCGTTATTTGTGGCCGTGGAAGATTGGCTTGCCGATGGCATTGCCATGGCCGCCCCTGCTGCACGCACCTTGCTGCTTGATTGGCATTTGCACAACACGCCAGCCGCCGGAGCTTGGCATATCAACGCCAAGCCTGTGCAGGCCGCTAATATCCGCTGCCCGACATTGGTCGTTGCAGGCCAGCATGATAGTATTGCCCCTGCAGAAGGGGCTTTGGCGCTGGCTAAAGCGGTGCCCGACGCGCAGCATCGACTGGCCCCCACCGGCCATGTGGGGCTGATCACATCGGATCGGGTGGCCCCACCCATTTGGCGCGACATCGGCCAATTCATCCGCGACGCCAATTCATCCGCGACATAGACAACTGGTGACAGGCCCGTCATTCCTTGTTATGTTGCGCCGCAACAAACCCGACATCCCGAAATAAGGACCACCATATGACAAACATCGTAATCGCATCCGCCGCCCGCACCGCTGTTGGCAGCTTTTTGGGCGCATTCGCCAATACGCCCGCCCATGAATTGGGTGCCGAAGCCATCCGCGCTGTATTGGCCCGTGCAGGCGTTAATGCGGCCGATGTATCTGAAACCATTTTAGGCCAAGTGCTTACCGCCGGTCAGGGCCAAAACCCCGCCCGCCAAGCGCATATCGCCGCTGGCTTGCCAATTGAAAGCTCGGCTTGGGGTATCAACCAAGTTTGTGGCTCGGGCCTGCGCGCTGTGGCCCTTGGTGCCCAGCATATTATGCTAAATGACGCCGAAATCGTGGTGGCCGGTGGCCAAGAAAGCATGAGCCTTTCACCCCATGTTGCCAATTTGCGCGGCGGCCAGAAAATGGGCGATCTAAACTTCATCGACTCGATGATCAAAGACGGTTTGTGGGATGCATTTAACGGCTATCACATGGGCACCACGGCTGAAAACGTGGCCCAGCAATGGCAAATTTCGCGCGAAGAACAGGACGTGTTTGCCGTCGCCAGCCAGAACAAAGCCGAAGCCGCCCAGAAGGCTGGCAAGTTCGCCGACGAAATTACCCCCTTCACCATCAAAACCCGTAAGGGCGATATTGTCGTAGACCAAGACGAATATATCCGCCACGGCGCGACAATGGAGGCAATGCAAAAACTCCGCCCTGCCTTTTCCAAAGACGGTTCGGTGACCGCTGCCAATGCCTCGGGCCTTAACGATGGCGCGGCGGTTACTTTGTTGATGACCGAAGAAAACGCTATGAACCGTGGCATAGCTCATTTGGGTCGTATCGCTGGTTATGCAACTGCGGGTTTGGACCCGGCCATCATGGGCGTTGGCCCGGTTATGGCGTCGCGCAAGGCGCTGGCCAAAGCAGGTTGGACCGTGGATGACCTTGATTTGGTTGAAGCGAATGAAGCCTTCGCCGCGCAGGCCTGTGCCGTAAACAAAGAAATGGGCTGGGACCCGGCCATTGTGAACGTCAACGGCGGTGCTATCGCAATTGGCCACCCTATCGGCGCTTCGGGCTGCCGCGTGCTGAACACGTTGCTGTTTGAAATGCAGCGTCGGGATGCGAAGCGCGGCCTTGCAACGCTGTGCATTGGCGGCGGTATGGGTGTTGCACTCTGCATTGAGCGTGCGTAACATTATTACGAAAATTCGGCATATTTAGAACAATCGTTACACGAGGAGAGAACGCATGACAAAAACAGCTTTGGTTACGGGTGGCACGCGCGGCATTGGCGCTGCTATTTCGGTCGCCATGAAGGCCGCCGGTTATCTGGTTGCGGCAAATTACGCTGGCAATGACGAAGCAGCTGCCAAATTCACCGCCGAAACCGGTATCCCAACCTATAAATGGTCGGTTGCCGATTATGATGGCTGTGTGGCGGGCATTGCCAAGGTTGAGGCTGATTTGGGCCCGGTGGATGTGCTTGTAAATAACGCCGGTATTACCCGCGATGGCATGTTCCACAAGATGACCCGCGAACAATGGTCCGAAGTGATTGATACCAACCTGTCAGGCGTTTTCAATATGACTCACCCGATTTGGCCCGGTATGCGCGATCGTAAATTTGGTCGGGTGATCAATATCAGCTCGGTTAACGGTCAAAAGGGCCAAGCTGGGCAGGCCAATTATTCGGCCGCCAAAGCAGGCGATATCGGCTTTACCCGGGCATTGGCCCAAGAAGGTGCCCGCGCAGGTATCACCGTCAACGCGATTTGCCCCGGCTATATCGGCACCGAAATGGTGCGTGCGATCCCTGAAAAAGTGCTGAATGAACGCATCATCCCACAAATCCCCGTTGGCCGTTTGGGCGAGCCTGAGGAAATTGCGCGCTGCGTTGTATTCCTCGCCAGCGACGATGCAGGCTTTTTGACCGGATCAACCATCTCGCCAAATGGTGGGCAGTACTTTAGTTAATTGCTAGAATCGCCATTATGACGTAAAAGAGTGGCGCAAATGCCACCCTTTTTTTATGTGGAGTAACGATGTCCCAACCCGAACCGGCACTCAAAAAGATTGCCAGTGTCCGCATGGCCAGTGTCATTCAATCCATGCAGATCGTTGCAAAAACCAAGAATGTGTCCACCACAAAACAGTTGCGCGAGATGATTGGCCTTCGCTACGGCCCCGGCAAACTTGCACCTCATGAATATTATCGCTTTCGCGCTTATGACCCGACACTCAGCCGCGACAAGAAGCGTGCTTTTGTGGGGGCGAATGCCGGGCGCGCGCTTAATCAGTCGCTCAGCGCGTCTGCAAATTATGCATCCTCCTATGTTCTTGATGATAAAGGGGTTTTCCTGTCGCTTATGGCCGCGACTGGCCTTCCCGTTACGCATACCCAGGCATTCTTTTCCAAAACAAGGTTGATTGATCGCTGGTTGCAGCTGCACAGCGCTGACGAAATTTCAACGTTCCTTAAAACCAAGGCCCGATATCCGATTTACGGCAAACCGAGCGATGGCTCGCATTCGCTTGGCAGCATATTGATCGAAGGTATTGATAGCGACGGCACTTTGCGCCTGCTGCACAATGCTCCGGGGCCGCATGTTGACGCGCTCGCCGCCGAAATCGCTGCGAACTTCGCGACGGGTTACTTCTTTCAAGATCGCCACGTCCTATCAAAAAACGCCCGCCAGCTTTGCCCCGATGCCTTTGGTTCGCTGCGCGTTGTTACTATTCTGGGTGAAGATAATAGGCCTGAACTGCTTTATAGCATTTGGCGTGCCCCCGAAGCTGGGGCCTATACCGAGCTTGCAAAGGGCAAATGGATGCTTCGCTGCCTGATTGATCCGGCAAGCAGCAAAATTGTGCGCGCAACGCTTAGCGGCGGCGTAACATTGCAAGAACTTGATACGCACCCGACCACCAACACGCGAATCCCAGGCTTTCATATTGAACAATTTCCGGATTCTGTCGCACTCGCTCTGCGCGCACATCGAGTGTTGCCACATCTGGGGTTGATCGGGTGGGACATTGGCATGACCGAAGCTGGCCCCGTGTTGATTGAGGGCAATCCCACGCCCTTTCATTCCATTTATCAGCTATCGGCATTCCAAGGACTGATGAACCCAGACTTCGCGCCACGGTTGCTGCGCCTGCAACAGCAAGCACAAGCGGCGAATCTGTTAGAAAAAAACCGCAAAGCAGCCGCGGATAGCGGACTTTACAAAGAAATGATCGCTTTAGAGCGCGGCAAGCTGAAAACTTAGGCTGGCAAAGGAACCCGCATAGCGATAGCCTGACGCAATATCCTTGCGGAGCTGCGACTATGAAAATCAAACCTCTGGAAACCGGAATTGCCCCGGTGACAGTGATGGCGTGCTGTGGCGACAACCCCATTGTTTTTTATGGTTGAGCCGTCTGACATTCTGAGCACAATTCCCGCTATCAAACTTCCATCAGTCACCCATTCCATGCAGGTTGTCGCCCAACATCATGGCGTATCAGTTGGCCGGCAGCTGCGCGAAATATTTGCACTACGCTATGGACCGGGCAAGCTAACCCCGCAGGAATATTACCGCTTTCACCTCTATCGCCGCAGTATCAGCATGGCTGATAAGCGGCTTTACAAAGGCGATGTGTCGGGCCGCGTGCTAAACATTAGCCTGACCGCGCCCAAACTTCGTGGCGCCATCTATGCCCTAGATGATAAATTGACCCTTCTGGCGCTGTGCAAAGAATCTGACATTCCGGCAACGCCTGTGCAGGCGGTGTTTTCAAGCCTGCGTAAAATTGGTGGTTGGCCCGTGCTAGCAACCCACGAAGACCTAACGCAGTTTTTGCTTTATGATGCGCGCTACCCGATATTTGCCAAGCCAGCCAATGGCCGCCAATCAACCGGCGGTGTGCAAATTGAGCGGCTTGATGATGACGGGCATTTGCGCTTTTTAGGCGACGTCCAAGGACCTCATGTTGATAGTTTTGCCGCCGAGGTTATTGCTAAGTTTCCATCAGGCTACATCTTCCAAGACTGCGCGCGTATGGCGAAAGAACTGCTTGGCCTTACCCCGGATGCAATCGGCCCATTGCGCATTATTACGATTATGGACCAGCCTCACGCCCCTAGCGTGCTGTTTGCTTGTTTCCGCCTTCCCGTCAGCGGCACTGAAACCGGCCCAGGCAAAGCAAAGGCGCGGCTATTCGCGAATGTTGACGTTGCAACATCTGAAATTAACCGTGTGATTGATCGCACCAATGGCGGCTCGCGGATTATCGACACCCAGCCTTTGACCGGGCAAAAACTGCTCGGCCTCAAAATTGAACAAATGCCCGACGCGTTTGAATTGGTGTTGCGTGCGCATCTTATGGCGCCCGATGTTGGCATCGTTGGTTGGGATGTTGCCATAACCGATCAAGGCCCGTTGATAATGGAGGGCAACAAAAACCCGGCCCTCACCCTTATTCAAGTCTGCCAAGATCGCGGCGCGCTTAACCCCGATTACGCCCCGCGCTTTGCTGCCGCCAAGGCGCGCGCCGATGCGCAATCAGCGGCAATCAAAGCCGGCCAATCGACATGGGAATTGGGGGCAATTCGTGAAGTTGTGGCTCTGGAGCGCGGTAAGCTGAAAACCTAGCTGGCGCTTGCCGAGCCATAGCGCTAATTTGCCCAAAATTGGGCGCGGAGTTTGACTATGAAAATCGGAATCCTAGAAACCGGAAATGTCTCAGATGTGCTCAAGGCGCGCTTTGGCAGCTATCCAACAATCTTTCATGCCTTAATCCGCAGCCAAATGCCGGATGCTGAATTTATTGATGTGTCGCTTGTTAATGGCGCATCACTTGGCACCCCACAGGATGCCGATGGCTGGCTCATCACGGGTTCACGCCACGGGGTTTACGAAGATCTTGAATGGATCACACAGCTCAAAGAATTTGTGCGCGCTTGCGTGGCGGCGCACGTGCCGGTTGTGGGCATTTGTTTTGGCCATCAACTTATTGCCGAAGCCATGGGCGGCAAGGTTGAACTTTCCGAACGTGGCTGGGGGCTTGGTGTGCATGAATATACCACCCACGACCTGCCTGATTGGATGGCTTCACTTAATGGCAGCTTCAAAGCTTTCGCCGTTCATAAAGATCAGGTTGTCACGCCGCCACCCGGTGCGCGGGTTATTGCAGGGTCTGAATTTTGCCCCTATGCCGCCATGGTTTACGGTGATCCAGACCACCCAACCGCCATTTCCGTGCAATCGCACCCTGAAATGACTGCCGAATTCGTGCAAGGGCTAATTGATACCCGGCTAAACGGCATTGTGCCGGCGGATCGTGTCGCCAAGGCCGAAGATGGTTTGGGCCAATCCGTTCAGAATGATATTTGGACAGCGCTTATCGCTCAATTCTTACAGACGGCGGCAGCCCAGCGAACCGCTGCATGAGCACGAGCGCGCGCGCAACCTTTTGGGGGGCTGGCGCGGTCGCACTTTGGGCATTGCTTGCATTGCTCACCGAACTTTCTGGCAACCTACCGCCCTTCCAGCTTTCAGCCATTTGCTTTACACTTGGGGCGGCAATTGGCCTGCCCGGCCTGTGGCGCCAGCGCCGGGCGCTGCGCGGCTTGGGCGCGGGGGTATGGTTGCTGGGGGTTTACGGAATCTTTGGCTATCACTTTTTCTATTTCACCGCGCTTGCCAATGCGCCTGCGGCATCGGCCAGCCTCATCGCCTATCTTTGGCCGCTGTTTATTGTGCTTTTTTCTGCCCTGCTGCCTGGGGAAAAGCTGCGCCGTGGGCATATGATCGGGGCGATCATTGCGTTTATTGGGGCGGCATTGTTGCTAAGCGATGGCGGTTTGGCCCTGCAGGCTGGGGCATGGCGCGGTTTTTTGGCGGCGGGCGTATGTGCGCTCATCTGGTCAAGCTATTCGGTCGCCAGCCGGGCGCATGGGCGGGTGCCAAGCGCCATAATTGCCGCTTATTGCGCCTTGTCTGCCGTGTTGGCACTAATCTGCCATCTTGCATTTGAAACGACCGTTTGGCCCACGGGCGCGGGCAGTTGGGCGGCGCTTGCACTGCTTGGCCTTGGCCCTGTTGGCCTAGCCTTTTACATTTGGGATATCGGGGTCAAGGGCGGCAATATCCAACTGCTCGGCGTTCTGGCCTATGCCGCGCCTGTTTTATCTACCCTTGTGCTTGTGGCTGCGGGCCTTGCACCCGCCACGATAAGCCTGCTTATCGCGGCAGCGCTAATTGCGCTCGGCGCGCTGGTTGCCGCCCGCGGCTAAGCCCGAATCAGTGCCCGCTCAGGCGCTCTATCTCTTCTTTCAATCGCAGTTTCTCGCGCTTCATTTCACCCAATGACAGATCACTTGCTCCCGGGCTGCGCTGGTCTTTTTCAATGCGGTCTTCCAGTGCAGCGTGTTTCTTACGAAGTTCGGAAATATGGCTGTCGACGCTCATTGCAGTCCTCCTATGGGTTGGTTTGCCCGACCATTCCAACACGAAACGCGCCACCTGTCACCAATTCATCGCACTAAATTACATCAAATTGATTTGCGGGCCGATGTCAGGTCCAGCGCAGCCATGTCACGCAGCACACCGCGCACCACAGGGCTAAACGCATCGTCATCGGCACCATGATGCGCGCCACAATGCACAATAAGCGGTGCCAGCAGCCGCAAAGGCCCGCCAGCGCCCTTGATCGCCTGCACAATCACCCGCCCAGCGGCCCGCCCTTCACGCGGGGTTAGTGGTAGGACTGTTATATCCCCCGCCCGCCCGGACAGTGCCCCCAAAATATCGCCAAGCGCTTCAGCCCGATGTACCAAGCTCACCATGCCGCGCGGGCGCAGGCGGCGCAGCATGGCATCCACCCACACCGCCAACGCAGTGTTAGGCTGCTGCTGGGCGCGCGCCTTACCTATATCGCGCGGCGATGTGCCGCGATGATCATCAAAAAAAGGTGGGTTGGCGATAACATGGTCAAAGCTCAGCGCGCGCAATTCGGGCGGCATCTCGGCAAGGTCACCATCATGAATAGTCAGAATTAGCCCATTTTCAGCCGCATTTTGCCGGGCCAGCGCTGCATAATCGGGCTGAAATTCCAAGCCATGCAAATCCAAGCCCGTCACACGCCGCGACAACGTGGCCAGCGCAACACCCGCTCCGCACCCCAGCTCAAGCACCGATTGGCCGTGGAAAGCTGGCACAGACGCCGCCAAAAATACCGGGTCAGTTGCGGCACGATAACCGCTTGCCGGCTGGGCCAAGGTTAATCGCCCGTCCAAAAACGCATCGCGAGTCAGGCTTTCGGCGGGGAAAGCCATGTCATGCATCCCGCACATCCAAGCCATTGTCGCGCAGCACCACGCGCGCGTCAAATGCGTCATCGTCAGCCACCATCACGCGGCGCGGGAAAAGCCCAACACCAGCGTAAAATGAGCCCATCGCCTCGTCAAAAACAAAGCTTCCAATCTCTTCGCCCTTTAACAAGGCTTGGGCAAAGGCAATTTCGGTCGGGTCGGTTGTGCGGAAAATCTCTTTCATCTTGGCACAATATCGGGCAAACAGCCGAGCGTCGAGAATACAATGGGGCAAACATGGCAGATCAGGGCGCTTTTGCGGAATTACAGGTCGAATTGGCCGAAGATATGGCGGCGGTGAACGCCCTTATCGCCACGCGCATGGCATCTGAGCATGCCCCGCGCATTCCCCAAGTCACCCAGCATTTGGTTGGTGCGGGCGGCAAACGCCTGCGCCCAATGCTGACATTGGCCGCCGCGCGCATGTGCGGCTATGAAGGCCAAGACCATGTTAAACTGGCCGCAACGGTCGAATTCATCCATACCGCCACTTTGCTACATGATGATGTGGTGGATGAAAGCAAGCAGCGCCGTGGGCGGCCAAGCGCTAACCTGTTGTTTGACAATAAATCGTCAATATTGGTGGGCGATTACCTGTTTTCTCGCAGTTTCCAGTTGATGGTTGAATGCGGTAGCCTGCGCATTTTAGACATCCTAGCCAATGCCAGCGCCACAATTGCTGAAGGCGAGGTTCTTCAGCTTAGTGCGGCGCAAGATATTACAACGACCGAGGCGACCTATTTGCAAGTCGTCCGCGGTAAAACCGCCGCACTAATGGCCGCCGCTTGCGAAGTTGGCGGCGTTGTTGCCGCCCGCCCTGATGCCGAATGCACCGCATTGCGCGCATATGGTGACGCACTTGGCATCGCCTTTCAAATGACTGATGATTATTTGGATTATAGCGGTGCTGCCGCCAGCCTCGGCAAAAATACCGGCGATGATTTCCGTGAATGCAAACTAACCCTACCGGTTATTCGCGCTATTGCAGCCGCCGATGAACCGGCCCGTGCGTTTTGGAAGCGCGTCATCGGTACTGGCGATCAGCGTGACGGTGACCTTGCCCAAGCCATGACCTACTTGAATGATACCGGCGCGCTGGCTGACACACGCCAAGCCGCGCTAAATTGGGCCGCACAGGCCCGCGCAGCCTTGGCCCCCCTGCCCAAAAATAAACTACGCCAGCTTATGGCTGATTTATGTGATTTTGTGGTCGCGCGGGCGGTTTAGCCTGCTAAACCGTATCGCTAGCCTGCACCCACCAACCGGGCGCAGCATGGTCAATTAGGCCGGCAGCATGTTCAGCTAAATGTGCGGTTTCGAACAGCCCAAAGCAACTTGCGCCCGAGCCTGACATCCGCGCTAGCACCGCACCATGATGGACCAGCGCGGCAAGACAATCCCCAATTGCCGGGCATAGCTGAATGGCCGTGGCCTGCAAATCATTGCGCTGATGATGAAGCCATTGCCCAAAATCACGCGGGCTATCCGGCAGGTCCGCCAACGACGCGTTCTGGCGTTGGGTCAGCGCTGCAAATACCGCGGGCGTAGCCAGTTCAATACCGGGGTTGATAAGCACCATATGCAATTTGGGCATGGTGCGCACCGGGCGCAACACCTCGCCAATGCCCTGCATATGCAGCGCGCCACCCATAAGGCAGGCTGGCACATCTGCCCCAAGGCGCAATTGGTTGGCAAGGTCGGGCAATGGGCAGCGCCAATAGCGCGCGCCAAGGCGCAGCATGGCCGCTGCATCGGCAGACCCACCGCCAAGCCCTGCCGCTACTGGCAGGTTTTTCGTTAGCCGCAGCGTCCCGCCGCTATCGCTTGGCATCATCATCCGCCCCGCGCGCAGCACCAAATTATCATGCGGGTCTAAGGCGTTCGAAAACGGCCCATCAATAGCAAGGTGCAAACCCGTTTCATGCGGCAACAGCGCCAACCTGTCACCGGCTTTGGCGAACACCACCAGCGAATCCAACAGATGATAACCATCGCGCCGCTGCCCCGTTACATGCAGCGCCAAGTTCACCTTGGCATGGGCGATCTCATGCAATGGTTCAGTTTTCGGCATCCGCTTCATCCGCCAATACAGCATCCAAACCACTGGCTAGCTTGTCCTCAATGCGCACCCGGTCAATATCTGCGGCACCGCTTGCCAAGGCCCGGTTCCATTGGAAAACGGCCTCGCGTTGGCGGCCAACCTTCCATAAAATATCACCGTAATGGTCATTCAATATACCGTCACCGGGCCGCAGCAACACGGCTTGCAACATATGCGGCAAGGCTTCTTCATACCGCCCCATCCGATACAGCGCCCAAGCCAGTGAATCGGTGATATATCCATCATCCGGGCGCAGCTCCATCGCGCGTTCAATCATCTCAAGCGCTTCATCCAGCGCCAAGCCTCGGTCAACCAGCGAATATCCAAGCATATTTAGCAAGCCCGCCTGATCGGGCGAAAGCTGCATGGCCTTGCGCAAGTCAATTTCAGCCTCATCCCAGCGCGCATCGCGTTCTAGCGCTATGCCGCGCATGTAATACAGCGACCAAACATTCGCCGCATCCGGGTTTCCCACAGCATCAATCGCGCGGCTATACGCATCGACCGCCTCACCATAGCGGGCAGAGCGGCGCAAAACATCACCTAGCAGGTTTAGCAGGCTTGGCACTTCGCCATGGCGTTCAACCCCGGCCAGCAGATCATCAATCGCGGCATCGGCCCCGCCTTGGCTTTCCATCACACCAACAGCACCCGCAAGCGCTGCCAGTGCCAAGGGCGCTTCAACGGGCACCTGGCGATAGGCCGCCAGCGCCAGCGGGCCTTGGTCTTCGCTCACCAAAATATCGCCAATCAGCACGGCGGCATCAGCCCGATTTGGCTGCAAATAGGCCGATAGCCGGGCAAAAAACAGCGCCAAGCGCCCAGCATCATCATTGCGCAAAGCTTCTGCCATTAGCATCAGCGCTTCCGCTGCACCATCGCTTGCGTCTTGGATACGGGTAAAGCTAATGGGCGCGCCTGCCTGAACGCTGCGGCGCAAATCATTGGCCTCGGCATCGTTTAGCCGTGCACCTGCGCCGCGGGTCATCAGCAAGGTCGCACCTTGATAATCTTCCAGCACAGCCAAAATTTCGGCATGGGCCAAAATAGATGTGCGGCTGATATACGTCGCATCGCCGCCATCTTGATACGACCGCGCGGCGGATTCAAAATCACCGGCATAGGCATTGGCCAATGCCTGATGGTAGCGCGCCACACCGCGCAGCCCGTTATTCTGGTCAAGTTCGCCAAACCGTTCGATCCCCGCTGCAAACTGCCCGGCACCAATAAGTGCCCAGCCCCCGAGCAAATGATTAAGTAGCGGGTTGTTGACCAAACCTTCGCCCGACAAGGCGATTACAGCGGCATCAAAATCACGGGTCGCCATGGCACCCGTCGCCACAAGCGCATTTCCAAACTCATCACTGGGGTTCAACACCGTTAGCTGGCGTGCAAAATCTACCGCCCCGGCAACATCACCAATTGCCACACGGGTTACCATAGCGCCTTGCGCCAAAACCGCATCATTTGGGGATTGCGCCAGCGCTTCGGCGTAATATTTGGCGCCGGCCTCAAATGCGCCATCACGCGTCGCCACCAATGCCGCCAAATAAGCCCCCGCACCTTGATCCGCAGTAAGCGAAACGGGGCTAGCCAGTAGAACGGCCGAAATCAGAACTGGGGCAATACGGTGCAGCACGTGGCTCTCCTTAAACAAGTTGCCCGGCAGGTTAGGCTGCCGGGCAAGGGGTTGCAATATTGTGTGGGGCGGCCAAGATCACATATTCGGGTAGGTCGGCCCTTCGCCACCCTGTGGCACAGCCCAGGTTATATTTTCGCTTGGGTCTTTTATATCACAGGTTTTGCAATGCACACAGTTTTGCGCATTGATCTGAAAGCGCGGGTTCTTGCCATCAGCATCACGAATCACCTCATACACACCAGCCGGGCAATAGCGTTGCGCAGGCTCGGCATATTCGGGCAGGTTCACATCAATCGGAATGCTGGGGTCAGCCAGCTTCAAATGGCAGGGCTGATCCTCGGCATGGTTGGCGGCGGAAAACGCCACATTGGTCAGCCGGTCGAATGACAGTTTGCCATCGGGCTTGGGGTAGCTAATTACCGGATGGTCAGCCGCCTTACCGGTTGATTGCGCATCAGTTTTGCCATGTTTGCGCGTGCCCAACGGGTTCCAGCCGGTCAGGTTCGCCACCCACATATCAAAGCCCGAGATGAACATGCCAAGCAACGGACCAAACCGCCCATTGATCGGGGCAGCATTGCGCACCCGCTTCAGGTCTTTGCCAACGGGCCCGGTTTTCAGCGCGATGTCATAATCGGCCAAAATATCACCCGCACGCCCGCCCGCAATGGCCGCCGCAGCCGCATCCGCCGCATGAATGCCCGACAGCATGGCGTTATGGTTGCCCTTAATGCGTGGCAGGTTCACCAACCCAGCCGAACAGCCCAGCAGCGCCCCACCGGGGAATGCGGTTTGTGGAATGGACTGGAACCCACCCTTGGTGACCACCCGCGCGCCATAAGCCACGCGCTTACCGCCCACCAAAACCTTGGCAATATCAGGGTGATGCTTCCAGCGCTGGAATTCCATATAGGGAAAAAGATGCGGGTTTTTGTAGTTTAAATCAACGATATAGCCAACATAAACCTGATTGTTTTCAAGGTGATACATGAATGACCCACCGCCGGCCTTCCAGCCAAGCGGCCAACCAAGCGTATGCGTTACCTGCCCCTGCTTGTGGTTTTCAGGCTTCACCTCCCAAATCTCTTTCATGCCAAGGCCGAACTTTGGCACATCACAATCTTTATCCAAGGCAAACTTGGCGATCACTTCTTTCGACAGACTGCCGCGCGCCCCTTCGCTCAGGAACACATATTTGCCGTGCAACTCCATCCCCGGCTCATAACTCGGCCCCGGCGTGCCATCGGCATTCAACCCGAATTCACCGGCAACAACGCCCTTCAGGCTACCATCATCAGCCCAAACCAAATCTGAACAGGCCATGCCGGGGAAAATTTCAACGCCCATTCCCTCGGCCTTCTCAGCCAACCAACGACACACATTGCCCATGGAAACGATGTAATTGCCGTGGTTGCTCATTAGCGGTGGCAAAATGAAATTGGGCAAGCGCAGCGATCCGCCCTGCCCCATCAGCAAAAACTTGTCTTCCGTCACTTCGGTTTCAATCGGTGCGCCCATGCTGCGCCAATCGGGCAACAATCGGTCCAACCCGCACGGGTCTAGCACCGCGCCCGACAATATATGCGCGCCAACTTCGGAACCCTTTTCCAGCACCACCACATTCAGATCTGCATTTATCTGCTTGAGCCGAATGGCCGCCGACAAGCCCGCCGGGCCTGCACCTACGATCACAACATCATATTCAGCCGCTTCGCGTTCAACTATGCTCATTTGATCACTCCCAATCGGTTTGCGCAGTGCTAGCCCAGCCAGTATATTGGGGTCAATGAAAAGCGGCACAATGGTGGCGGAACGAAGGATTGGCCAGCATGACAAAAGATGAGGTTTTGAACCAATTACAGGCGCTCGGCAGTGCGAAACTGCGCGAACAATCTACCAAACGCGGCGTGACGGGTGCGCAATTTGGCGTCAAAATGGTGATTTGCGGCTGCTGGCCAAGAAAATCAAAACAAACCACCCCTTGGCATTAGACCTTTGGCAAGCCACCATTCTACAAGCCCGCCTGCTGGCCATTTTACTAATGGATATCAATGCCCTATCGCAGGCGGAACTTGACGCGCTGGTCCGTTCCAACACCCAAACCCCCGTATCCGACTGGCTTAATGCCTATATCGTCAAACAACACCCCCATAAAGAAGCCCTCCGCCAAGGTTGGATGGTAACACCCCACCCTATGGCCGCCCGCGCCGGGTGGAGCCTGACAGCCGCGCGCATCGAAAAATCCCCCGAGGGGTTAGACCTGCCCGCCCTGTTGGACCGCATTGAATCCGAACTCGCCACCGCTGACCCGTTGGTGCAATGGATCATGAATGTCGCGCTCGCCAATATCGGCATCAACCACGCCCCCTTGCGCGCCCGCGCATTGGCCATCGGTGGACGCCTCGGCATCTACCGGGACTACCCCACCCCCAAAGGCTGCACCTCCGCCTTCGCCCCGCTATGGATTAGGGAAATGGTCAAACGCCAAAAGAGTTGAACCCGCCGCCACCTGCGTTAAGCTGAACGGCGAATTGGTGGAGTATCCTTATGGTCGAGTCGGTCGCCAAAGAAATAGGCACCGTATGTGTCGGCGTGGTGCCGGTCGGCACAGGTGTGGCCGGTGGTGGGCTGACACTGGCGGCCAGCGGTATGGCCGTGGGCGCGCTGGCGCTGGGGCGTTGGCTGAGCAACAAGCGCAGCCTTGATGCGATATTTTCAAAAATTACCGCCGAACAACGCCGCGCGCGGGCACAATCCCAGCAATCCATTGCCGATTTTGATGCGGTTGATGTTCTGCTTTCTGGCTGCCTAAGTGATTGTCAGGTCTCCCGCCCCGATCTTGCGGGGGCTGCGTTTCAGCAAGGCGGGTTTGCAAATGCCGCAGCCGATCTTATTCTGTCGCGCCTGAACATCTCCCAAAATCAAGGCTTTACCGCCAGCGCCCGCGATTACGCCCGCGCAATGCTGGTTGCCGGGCTAA